>Ga0208081_1000003_pt1 | contig 61551 bp, 51 predicted proteins | sample NGESurshal092012_6_FD_184479 | JGI IMG/M metagenome (GOLD analysis project Ga0208081, IMG submission 184479) | Arctic peat soil microbial communities from Barrow, Alaska - NGEE Surface sample 415-1 shallow-092012 (SPAdes) | ecosystem: Environmental > Terrestrial > Soil > Wetlands > Peat ...
CCATCGACGGCTACCTGACCGACTTCGGCGCGCCCAGGTGCACATTGTCGATCAGTCTGGTGTTGCCGATCTGCGCGGCCACCAGCAGCACCGTCGGCTGCACTCCGACGGTGGTGGCGGGCAGGAACGTGTCGGCGTCGACCAGCGCCAGGTACTCCGGCGTGATGCCGTGCTCGGTCAGGATCCGGTCGGCCTCGGCCAGGATGACCTGACCGCGCCCCTCACCGTCGGAGCTCATCTGCTGCGCGTCGCGCAGCGCAGCGAACAGACCCGTCGCCTGGAGGCGTTCGGCCGGGCTGAGCCGCCGATTGCGGCTGGACATCGCCAGCCCGTCGGGTTCGCGGACGGTCGGCACGGTGACGATCTCGGTGTCGATGTTCAGATCCGCCACCATCGCCCGCACCACCCGTGTCTGTTGGGCGTCCTTGGCGCCGAAATATGCCCGCTGCGGTCCGGCAATGTTGAGCAGCTTGCTGACCACCGTCGTGACACCGCTGAAATGCCCGGTGCCGCGCTGGATGCCTTCCAGGGTCTCCACGATCGGCCCGTGCAGCGCAACGGTGACCGTGAACCCCGGCGGATAGATCTCCGCCGCCGACGGCATGAACAACAGATCGACGCCGACCCCGGCAGCCAGCTCCGCGTCCGCCGCCTCGTCCCGCGGGTAGGCGGCCAGATCGGCCGGGTCGTTGAATTGCGCTGGGTTGACGAAGATCGACATCACCACGACGTCGTTCTCGGCCCTGGCTCGCCTGGCCAGTTCCAGGTGCCCGTCGTGCAGCGCACCCATGGTGGGCACCAGCGCGACCGACGCCCCGGCCGCGCGCTGCGTCGACAGAGCCGCGCGCAGATCGCGCACCGTGCGGACGGTTTTCATGGGCTGGCGGACTCCGATGCGCGAGGGTCGTGGGGATCGGACGGTGCCGTCCTCGGCGGCAATGGCATCGAACCGGGACCCCGGCCCGGCTCTTGGACGAGGTCGTCGCCGCTGCCGCGGATCTCCGACACTGTCTCACCGAGCGTGCTGTCGCGCACTGCGGGGCGCACCTCGACCGCGGTCGCGGTGCGGCGGGCGAGCCGTTCGGTCGCCGCCACCAGCGCATCGAACAGGCCAAGCAGGTCAGGCGTCCGCTGTGTCACCGTGTCCCTGTGCAGGTCGACCGTGCGTGTGTCGCCGCGCGCCACGGGTCCGGTGAGAGCGGCAGGGCCGACCTTGCCCCAATTGTCCAACGCGGCCCTGGCCAGCGGCATCAGCACGCCGCGATCCAGCCCGGCCGTCGCGATCAGCTCGGCGGCGGCGTCCTGCAGGGTGATCAGGAAGTTCGAGGCGATGGCAGCGGCAGCGTGATACGCCGCCCGATCCGATTCCGCGACCTGGACGGCACGCAGGCCGAGTAAGCCGGCCAAGGTGCTCGCGGCGGCCAGCGCTCGCGGCGTGCGGCCGGCCACCGCCGCGGTGACCCCACGGAAATCGGCTCCGTCGCGGGTCACCGTCATCAACGGGTGCAGGCTGAAACCCTCGTGATCACCCAGTACGTCCAACCGCGACGCCCCGGAGCAATGCCCCAGCAACACACCGGGGGCGGTGACGGCGTCGGCAGCCGCGGCGATCGCGTCGTCCGGAACGCACAGCAGCACCACGCCGGCGCCGGTGCCGTCAAACCCGCGACCGTGCGGTCCACTGACCGGCACCCCGGCCTCGCGCAGGGCGCCGAGCAGCGCCGTGCCCAGCCGTCCGGCGCCGACGATCGCCACCGGCACCGGCAGGCTGTCTGGTCCGGAGGTGAGCGGCTCCTGCCCGGTCAGTGTTGTCCCGGACCGTACGGCTCCGGCGGGCCCGGGGGCTGGTACGTGGACGCCGAAGGCGGCGCATCGTCGCGACCCGGGTAGGCCTGGTCATGTCCCTGTGGAAGCTGTTGCGGCGCAGGCGGTTGCGGGGACCCACCGGCAGGAGCGATCTCCACCCGGTCCCGATAGGCGGCGGCTCGCGCGGCGTCCTGGTCGGCGATCGTCACCGCGGCTTCTCGTTCCACTGCCTTGACGGCCTCGGCGACCTCCGCGGCGGAGGTGCCCTCGAACCAGTCGGCGACGTCGTCGTCGATGTCGCCGGGCCGCGCCCTGGGCTTGTCGGGGTCGACAGGCTCATCGGCAGGGGGTTCGTAGCGGAACACTCCATCGTCGCCCTTGGTGCCCAGCATCCGGGCGAAACCCTCCAGCGACTTGGAGAAATCGCTCGGGATCATCCACACCTTGTTGGCGTCGCCCTGCGCCATCTGCGGCAGCGTCTGCAGATACTGGTACGCCAGCAGTTCCGGGGTCGGCTTGCCGGCCTTGACCGCCGCGAACACCTTCTCGATGGCCTTGGCCTGGCCCTGTGCCTGCAGGTACCGGGCGGCGCGCTCGCCCTGGGCGCGCAGGATCCGGGACTGCCGCTCACCCTCGGCGGCGAGAATGGAGGACTGTTTGGCGCCTTCCGCGGTCAGCACGGCGGCCTGCTTCTGACCCTCTGCGGTCTTGATCGACGACTCGCGAAGGCCCTCGGAGTTCAGGATCATCGCGCGCTTGTCCCGGTCGGCGCGCATCTGCTTCTCCATCGCCTCCTGGATGGACGGCGGCGGGTCGATCGCCTTCAACTCGACCCGGGCGACCCTGATCCCCCACTTGCCGGTGGCCTCGTCCAGCACCCCGCGGAGCTGCCCGTTGATCGAATCGCGGCTGGTCAGCGTCTGTTCCAGGTTCATCCCGCCGACGACGTTGCGCAACGTGGTGGTGGTCAGTTGCTCGACGGCAACGATGTAGTTCGCGATCTCGTACACCGCAGCACGCGGGTCGGTGACCTGGAAGTAGACGACGGTGTCGATCGAGACGGTCAGGTTGTCCTCGGTGATCACCGGCTGCGGCGGGAAGGACACCACCTGCTCGCGCAGGTCGATGCGCGCCCGGATCCGGTCGACGAACGGCATCAGCCAGACGAGGCCCGCGCCGCTGGCCTTGTTGAACCGGCCGAGGCGTTCGATGACCGCGGCCTGGGCCTGCGGGATCACCTTGACGGACCGCATGAGCACCACCACCACGAGGACCACGATGATGATGGCGACGATCAGAACTGGATCCATGGTGGTTATGGCCCCCAAATCACGACCGCGGTGGCACCGCGGACCTCGACGACAGTGACGGACGTACCCGGCGGCAGCGGGCGGTGGCCTTCCATGCCCACCGCCGACCAGACCTCACCGCCGATCTTGACCTGCCCGCCGTCGGAATCGACGGTGGACACGACCGTGGCCTTCGACCCGATCAGCGCCTCGATGCCGGTACGGATCGCGGACGGCTGGTAGTACTTGCGCAGCAACATCGGCCGCAGTCCGAGCACCAACGCGACCGAGGCCAGCGCGAACACGATCAGCTGCAGCCACAACAGTTCCGGGAACAACAACGCGACGCCGGCCGTGACCAGGGCGCCGCCGCCGAGCATGAGCAGTACGAATTCCGCACCGAGCACCTCGGCGATCGACAGCAGTACCGCTCCGGCGAACCAAACCCATGCGGACATGAATTCATCCTGCCAGAGCGGTCACTGATGGCTCGGGAATTGCAGGTCAGGCTCTAGATCAATCAGAGCTGGGGTTCGGTGACGAACCGGGTCATCTCGGCGGGCGGGACCCGATCGTGGGTGCGCGCCGAAATCAGCTGTGGCGATCTGGTTCGGTGACGAAGTCGATCAATCGCTCCATCGCGGTGATCAGCGGGGTGTCCAGGTCCCGGTAACTACTCACCGCACCGTTCACCCTGTTCCACATGGTCCGGGTGTCCGGCACGCCGAGCGCCGCGCACACCCCCGTCTTCCAGTCGGTGCCGATCGGCACGGAGGGCCAGGCGGCGATGCCGACCACGGCCGGCCGCACCGCCTGCCAGATGTCGACGTACGGATGGCCGGTGATCAGCACGCAGCGGCCGTAGGTGGCCAGCACGCCGTCGGCGATGCGACTTTCCTTCGAACCGGGCACCAGGTGGTCGACCAGCACGCCGAGCCGGCGCCCGTCCCCCGGACGGAACTCGGCGACCGCCGACGGCAGGTTGTCCAGGCCGTCGATCGGCTCCACGACTATGCCCTCCACGCGCAGGTCGTGCCCCCAGACGCGTTCCACCAGCGCGGCGTCGTGGATGCCTTCCACCCAGATCCGTGTCGCCCTGGCGGTTCTCGCGCGCAGACCCGCGATCGCCCTTGATCCGGACGCCGACCGTTGTGGCGCAGCGGGTGCGCTCGGCGGGCGCACCAGGGTGGCGGGCGCACCGTCCACCAGGAACGCTCCGGGAGCCAGCGGGAAGACCCGTCGACGACCCTTGCGATCCTCCAGGGTCACCGCGGTGGAGCTGCACGCCACCACCGCACCGCAGAAGCCGGACAGCGGATCTTCGGCCACTGTGTCCATGGTGGCGGGGATCACGGCGGCGGTGCGCTGGGGACGCCTGGGCGGGTTCAGCACGTCGCGCGGATACGAGGCGAACCCGGGACGGTCCGGCACGGGGACATCGAGCGCGGGGCGGGCGGGCACAGGTCGATCAGGCACGGAGCCACGCTACGCGGGTCCGGACAGCACCCCGCTCAGCCTGGCTGGCGTGTCGATCCGGACCGCTCCGCGAGTGGCAGCGGCCGGAGGCCAGTCGGCGGATATTACCGGATTTTCCGGCGCTTGTGGGTGGACTGCGCCTCGAATGTGCACAGCCGCGTCAGCTGTCCGAGCGTGACGTACGGTAGCCCTCATGTCCGGAATCGGCGCCCCCCGCGCGGCCACCACCGTGGCCCTGTGGGCTGCGGCGTGGCAGGGCGGGGCCAGCGCTGACGAAGTGCTGGCGGCCATCGATGACGCCGGGCACCGCGCCGGTGTGCGCGCCGCTTCCACCGAGATCGCTGACGCCACCGGGCTTCCCGGGCCAGGTTGGCCGAGCGCCGGGTCGTCGGCATTGCTGCCGCTGCTGCGTCGCGGCGGCCGGGCAGAGCTGCTGCTGCCGCGACCGGGAGACATGCGCGGGCTGCCGGTCGGCGGCGACATCGCGGTCGCCGCGTTGGATGCCGGTGCGATCGTCAGGTTGCCGGCCCTCGGTATCGGTCTGGTGCCCAGCGACGGGCAGTGGCGGGCGTTCCGCTGCGACGTCGAGCATCCCGCGCCGAGCCTGGCCGAGGCGCACGACCTGCTGGACGCCGAGGTCGGCATGGCAACCAGGTCGATCACGGCGCTGGACGTTGCTCGCAGTTCCCCGCACGCCAGGGAGCGGGTCCGCCAGATGATGCTGGACGAGGCGGTCACCTGCCCGCCCGGGATCCCGGCGGCCGCGTCGGCCCTGCTGGCCACCTCGATCTCGTTGCATGCCCTGCTCAGCGTTGCCAACGGCCAGGACACCGCCGCTGTCACCTCCCATGAACTCGCCGTGGTCGACGACGCGCTCCGCCCGCTGGCGGCCGCGGTGGGCGAGGCCAGGCGCGCGGCGGTCGCCGCCGCGGTGGCGGCGCTCAGCGAGGGCGCCGCAAGGGTCCGGACCCGAGTCCCGCGGCCCGACCGCCAGGTCAGCCGCAGGCGTTCGGGCTGAACGGGACAAATATCAAGGGGCGAGCGCGGCCTGAAACTACGAAAAGCAGCACGCGAGTGTGAATGCCTGCGCGGTCAGTCGGTGCTCAATCGGCAACCTCGGAGACACCGAAACCGAGCGCGTGGAAGCCGCCGTCGACCATCACCATCGAGCCACTGGTGGCCGGGAACAGGTCGGACAGCAGTGCCACTGCCGCCCTGGCCACCGGGGTGGGGTCGGAGGTGTCCCAGCCCAGCGGTGCGCGCCCGGTCCAACCGTTCTCCAGATCGATGAAACCGGGGATCGACTTCGCCGCCATCGTCTTGATCGGCCCGGCACACACCAGATTCACCCGGATGCCCTGCGGACCGAGATCCCTTGCCAGGTAACGGGTCACAGATTCGAGCGCGGCCTTGGCCACACCCATCCAGTTGTACGCGGGCCACGCCTGGCGGGCATCGAAGTCGAGGCCGACGATTGATCCGCCGGCGGACATCAACGGCAGGCAGGCCACCGCGAGGGCCTTGAGCGAGTACGCCGAGGTGTGCACCGTCGTCGCCACGTCCTCCCACGGGCAGTCCAGGAAGCTACCGCCGAGAGCGGCGGCCGGGGCAAACCCGATCGAATGCAGAACCCCGTCCAGGCCGTCCACGTGTTCACGGGTCCGGTCGGCGAGCGAGTCCAACTGTGCCTTGTCGGTGACGTCGAGTTCGATCACCGGCGCGGGTTGCGGCAACCGCTGGGCGATGCGTTCGACGAGCGAGAGTCGCCCGTACCCGGTCAGCACCACGTTGGCGCCCTGGTCCTGGGCCAGCCGAGCCGTGTGGAACGCGATGGACGCCTCGGTGATGATGCCGGTGATGAGCAGGTTCTTGCCGGACAGCAGTCCGGTGCCGAGCTGATCGGTCATGAGCGGGTCCTCGCGTGGTGAACGGGTGCGGGTGGAATGCGACTGGTGGATCGGCAGCTGTCAATGTCCCATGCCCAGCCCGCCGTCGACCGGTAGTACCGCCCCGGTGATGTACCCGGCTCCCTCCGAGGCGAGAAAGACCACGGCAGCAGCGATCTCGAACGGGTCGGCATAGCGGCGGAGCGGCACCTGGGCGATGATCTCGGTCCGCCGTGCCTCCGGCAGCGCCCGCGTCATGTCGGTGTCCACGAAACCGGGGGCGATGACGTTCGCGGTGATGTTGCGGGAACCGAGCTCGCGCGCCACCGACCTGGCCAGCCCCACCAGCCCGGCCTTGGACGAGGAGTAGTTGGCCTGACCGGCGCCGCCGGACAGCCCCACCACAGACGAGATGAAGATCATCCGTCCCCAACGCTTGCGCAGCATGCCGGTGGCCGCTCGTTTGGCGACCCGGTACGAACCCGTCAGGTTGGCGTCCAGCACCCGGGTGAAGGTGTCATCGCTCATCCGCAGCAGCAGGGTGTCGTCGGTGATCCCCGCGTTCGACACGAGCACCTCGATCGGTCCCTGGGACTTCTCGACCTCGGTGAAGGCCGCGTCGATGCTCGCCGGGTCGGTCACGTCGCACACCACCCCGGCAAGCCCTTCTGGCGGCTCGCCGGACCGGTGGGTGACGGTCACCCGGTGTCCGGCGTCGGCCAACGCGCGGGCGATGGCCAGCCCGATCCCGCGATTGCCGCCGGTCACCAGCACCGATCGGCCTGTGGGGCTGCCGGACGCGGCTGATGTCACTGGGGTCCTCCAGAGCGGTGAACTGGTGCAGGGGTGGCGGGACGAACCCTATCGGCCGCCAGCGGATCCGGCCGGATCCGGCCCGGTCCGGTCCGGCGTGCAACGGGTTCGCGTCAGGTGCAGTCAGGGAGTCCTGCTCAGGGGATTCGGGTGGTCACCGTGAGCGCGGCCGCGGCGCCAAGGATGACCAGCGCGGTGCCCGCGATCATCCAGGGGCGGGAGACGTCACGCTGCTTGACCTCGTACCCGATCTGCTCGCCGAGCTGGGAATAGACCGACTTGAGTTCCTGCGAGGTCGCGGCGGTGTGGAAATCTCCGCCGGAGATCTGGGCGATCTGTTGCATGGCCTCGGTGTCCAGCGGGACCTCGACCTCCTCGTTGTTGACCACGATCGATCCGCGGTCGGTGCCGAACGCGATCACCGACACCGGCACCTTGGCGTCGGCGGCCCGCTTGGCGGCGTCCTGCTCGGTGCGCCCGACGGTGCGTTTGCCGTCGGTCATCAGCACGATCCGGGCCGGTGGTGCGGCGGACTCGCCGGCCTGGGTGGGACCGGAGATGGTCTTGGAGAACAGCTCGATGGTCTGCAGCGACGAGATGATCGCCTCGCCGGTCGCGGTCCGCTCGTCCAGGGTCAGTCCGTCGATCGCCTGGTGTGCGGCGGCTCGATCCGTGGTCGGGGTGACAAGGACCGTGGCGATCCCGGCGAACGACACGATGCCGAGGTTGACCCCTGGGGTCAGGTCGTCGACGAATTGGCCGGCCGCCTCCTGTGCGGCGGCGAGCCGGTTCGGGGTGACGTCGGTGGCCTTCATGGACAGCGACACGTCGATCGCGAGCATCACCGTCGCCCGGTTGCGCGGTTCCTTCGCATCGGCGGTGGGGCCGGCCAGCGCGACGGTCAGCAGCACCAGTCCGGTGAGCACGAGCGCGGTGGGCAGGTGCCGCCATCGGCCCGGACGGTGCGGCGCCACCCGCTCCAGCAACTCGAGGTTGGCGAAGCGCACGGTGTGCCGTCTGGTGCGGCGTTGGGCCAGTGGATAGCCGACGCCCAGTCCGATCACCACGACGCCTGCGGCCAGCCACCACGGGTAGGCGAAGTTCACCAGGCCTCCCCCGCACGGGCCACCGGCGGGCTGGTGGCCGCGCCGGTCCAGCCGCGCTTGCGACCCATCACGAACCGCAGTACGTCCGCGATCCAGTCCCGGTCGGTGCGCAGCACCAGGTGGGCGGCGCCGGCCCGGCGCAATGCGACGTCGACCTGCGCCCGGTGCTCCGCGGCGGCTTGTGCGAACGCCGACCGCAGCTGAGCCGTGGTGGAAACCTCTTTGGTGCGACCGGTTTCCGGGTCGACCAGGGTCACCAGGCCGACGTCGGGCAGTTCCAGATCCCGGGGATCGAGCACCTCGACGGCGAGCAGGTCGTGCCGCCCGGATAATGCCCGCAGCGGCCGTTCCCAGTTCAGCGGGCCGATGAAGTCGGACATCACGACGGCCAACCCGCGGCGTCGCGGCGGTCGGCGCAGCTGTTCCAGCGCCACGGCGAGATCGCCGCGGTCGCCGGGCCCGGTACGCGGGGTCGCGGCCAGCGCGCGCAGCAGGTGCTGCAGCGCGGGGCGTCCACCTCGCGCCGGGATCCGGGTGATACCCGCCCCGGTCGCCACGATCGCGCCGATCCGGTTGCCGCCGCCCCTGGTCAGGTGACCGACGGCGGCGGCCGCCGCCACCACCAGATCCCGCTTCTCGCAACCGGTGGTGCCGAAGTCCAGCGACGCCGAGAGGTCGGCGACCAGCCAGGTCTCCAGCTCACGGTCGGCGACCGTCTGCCGGATGTGCGGCTCGGTGGTCCTGGCCGTCACCGACCAGTCCATCCGGCGCACGTCGTCACCCGGGTTGTAGACCTTGGCATCCCCCGGTTCGGTGCCGGGACCGGGCACCAGGCCGAGGTGGTTGCCCTGTAACAGGCCGTCCAGCCGCCGCCGGACGGTGAGTTCCAGGGTGGCAAGCGCGGCGTCCAGCCTGGCCGGATCCGAGGTGCTGATCACCCCGGGCTGCACGACATCAGCCACGGCTGGGAGCACTCATCACGCTGCACCGGGGTGGGTGTAGGGGCTGACCTGCGGCAGCGGAATGGCCTGCAGCAGACGCCCCAGAATCACCTCGACGGGAATACCGTCGGCGAGGGCGTCGTAGGACAGCACCAACCGGTGGCGGAGCACGTCCGCGGAGACGTCGATGACGTCCTGCGGCACCACGAAATCACGCCCGCGCACCAGCGCCAGCGCGCGCGCGGCCGCGATGATGCCGAGCGAGGCACGCGGGGACGCGCCGTAGGAAAGCCACCCGGCGACCTCGGTGAGCCCGTGCTCGGCGGGTGTCCTGGTCGCGAAGACCAACCTGACGACGTAGTCGACCAGGGCGTGGTGCACGAAGACGTTGGACGCGACGTTCTGCAGCCGGACGAGTTCGCCGACCGGAAGCACCTGCTGCGCCACCGGCGGCACAACGCCCATCCGGTAGACGATCTCGCGTTCCTCGTCCGGTTCGGGGTACCCGACCAGCAGCTTGAACAGGAACCGGTCGCGCTGCGCCTCCGGTAGCGGGTACACGCCCTCGTTCTCGATCGGATTCTGGGTGGCCATCACCAGGAACGGGTCGGGCATCGGGAAGGTCTTCCCACCGATCGACACATGCCGCTCGGCCATCACCTCCAGCAACGCCGACTGCACCTTGGCCGGCGCCCGGTTGATCTCGTCGGTGAGCACGAAGTTGGCGACCACCGGGCCGAGTTCGATGTCGAACTGCTCGCGGCCGACCCGGTAGATCCGCGTCCCGAGCAGGTCCGATGGCACCAGGTCCGGGGTGAACTGGATCCGGGAGAACGTCCCGCCGACCACCCGCGCGAACGTCTCCACGGCCAGTGTCTTGGCCACCCCGGGAACACCCTCGATCAGCATGTGTCCCTTGGCCAGCAACCCGACGAGCATCCGCTCGACCAGCCGGTCCTGCCCGACGATCACCCGCTTGACCTCGAAGACGGTGCGTTCCAGCATGGCCGCGTCGCCGGGCGGGGTGTGCACCGGTTGGCCCTTCGCCCCGCTCGGCGTCCCGCTCATCGCCGGCTTGGTCAGTCCTTCTGGGCTCAATGACTCTGGGGTCACCGGCTCCTCCTCGTCAGGTGCGTCACGCCGACCATTGTCCAGGCCCGACCGGCGAGGTGTGTACTGATCGTCGAACGTCGCCCGATGGTTCGCTACCCTGCGTCACCTTTCCCGCCATCTGCGCAGGTCATCCGGTGTGTCGATGTCGACGAACTCATCGCCGAGCGCCAGCGATTCGACGACCCGGATCGGCGCGAGAAGCTCTTTCACTGAAGCGCCGTACCAGCTCTCACGCTGCAGGACCGCGGCGAGCAGCGCGCCCTGCCGCCACACGCCGACAAGGAGCTGACGCCGACCGGACGAGTCGATCAGCAGGGCCCCATGCGCGGTGGGATCGCTGTCAAGGGCCGCGCACAACCGGTCGACGGTTCCGGCGGTGACATATGGGAGGTCGGCGGCCAGCACGGCGACGAGCGCATCCGGAGGCAGCTGGCTCTGCGGGCTCGATGACGCGCTCAGCGCGAGGCATCCCACCGCAACCGCGGCCGCCGGGCCGCCACCGGGCGGGTGCTCACGCACGGAGAGGATCCCCGGTGCCAGGCTCCTGGGCGGTCCGACGACGACCACGAGTGCGCCGGACACAGCCGCAAGCACCCGGTCCAGCAGGGTCCGTCCGTCGCGGTCGGCCAGCTCCGGTTTGTCGACGTCGCCCAATCGGTGGCCGCGCCCGCCGGCCAGCACGATCGCGGCAGCCGGCCCTGGCACCTCACCCTCGATGCCGACGCCTCAGCCGCTGGGTCTTGACGCGCCGATGAACCCGTTCCAGTACATCGCGGAGATCTTCACGGAGGACCCGGAGTTGGGCGCCTCGATGATCTGGTCGTTGCCGATCCAGATCGCCACGTGGTGGATGGTGCTCGGATCGGACGTGCTGTAGGCGTAGAACACCAGGTCACCGGGCTGCAGGGCGCTGCTGGAGACATGCGGCTGGCCCGTGTACTGGTATCCGGAGTAGTGCGGCAGGTACACCCCGACCTGGGCCCAGGCGTACAGCGCCAGCCCCGAGCAGTCGAACCCGATCTTGTTGTAGTCGCCGTACCGGTCGGCCACGCCGCCGTCGTGGATGCCCTGCGACGGACCGGAGTAGTCGCCGCCGCCCCACGCGTAGGTCGTGCCAAGGTAGGCCATAGCAGCATCGACCACTTGCTGGCCACGGGAAGAGTTGGAGGAGCTGGACGAGCTGACCGTCCGCACGGCAGTGGAGACCGAGGTGGTCGCGGCCGTGCCCTCGCACGCGACGCCGTTGCTGTTGGGATCAAGGGCGGCACGGTAGCCGGGTTCTCCGCGCGCGATGGGCCCCTGTCCTGCCGCCCTGGCCGCGTCGCAGCTGTCGTAATACACGCTGTCAGAGCTTGCGGTGGCTGCGGCGACGGCCACCGTGCCCTCGCAGGCGACGCCGTTGCCATTCGGGTCGAGGGCCGACCGGTAGCCGGGTTCGCCCTGGGAGATCGGGCCGCGTCCCGCGGCGCGCGCTGCGTCGCAACTGTCGTAGAACGGTTCGGAGCTGGCTGCGGCTTGTTGAGCCGCCCGAGCGGCCTGGTTGCCGGCCTCCTGTGCGGCCGACGCACGTTCCGCGGCTGCTTCCTGCTCGGCCGCCCGTTCCGCCGCCGCCTGTTCCGCGGCGGCCTGCTCCGCCGCCTGCTCCGCCGCCTGGGCCGCTGCCTGCGCGGCGGCCGCTTCGGCGGCCTGGCGGGCGGCCTCTGCCGCCGCGGCGGCGGCAGCCTGCCTGGCCGCCTCCTCGGCGGCCTTGCGGGCCGCCTCTTCCTCGGCCTGCTTCTGCGCGAGCCACTGGTTGTACTGATCCCGCTGCTGCTGCAAACCGGCGACGTTCGACAGTGCCGCCCGGTAGTCGTTCTGCTGCTGGGTCAGCTGGCCTTCGAGTGCGGAGAGCTGGTCCTGACCGGCGGCGAGCGAGTCGGCGGCCTGTTGCTGGGCGCTGTCGGCATCCTGTTTTGCCTGGTCCGCTCGCGCTTGGGCAGCGTTGGCGGCATCGAGGGCCGCGCGGGCGGCCGAGTCGAGGTTGGCCTTGTGGTTCCGGCTGCTCTCGAGGTTGGAGATCGCGTTGAGCTGGGTTCCGGAAACCTGGTCGAGCAGTTCCCGCCGCTGCAGTAGTTCGGTGGCGCTGCCGGAGTCCATCAGCGCCGTCATCGACCCGAGCACGGAGCCCTGGCGGAACGACGCGGCGGCGAACGCGGCGGCCTTTTCCTTGGCGTCGTCGATGGCCTTGCCTGCGGCGTCGGCGTCCGACTGCGCCTGGGTGGCGGCGGCGGACGCGGCCGCGGCATCGGATTGCGCCACCTGCAGATCGACGGCGGCCTTGTTCGCCAGTTCGGCCTTCAACTCCATGTCGTTCTTCAGGCGCTCGATGTCACCCTCGGTCTTGCTGACCAGCCCGGACAGCCGGCCGACCTCGGCCGCGGAGGTCGCCACGTGGCTTTGTCCGGCCTGGATTTGATCATCAGACGGGTTGTCCGGCGGGGCTGGCACAGCGCCGGCGGGGACCGCCGTGCCGATGACCACGACCCAGGCCAGTACGACGCCGCCCAGCATCGACGCGACGCCGCGGGGACGGGTGCGGACAGGCACTTCAGGCTCCTCCCCCGCGATCGAGTTCGCGGCTGACCGGTCGAACACCGACCGTGACGATGTCAACACGACACGCCTAGGAGAACCTTGCCACTTTGTTCCCCCTATTGACCAGTGGTCACGCTAAACCCACTAGTCCCAATTCGGACATCCATGACGAACGTCACTGAATTTCTACGCAGCGTGATCATCCTCGACACTGGTCCCGTGATTCCTGCGCTCGAAAACCGGCCCACGACCCATGCCGGCAGGGTGGCCGCGCTGGTGTTCGCCGCCGCCGGCCTGGTCCTTGCGTTGATCGGTTCATTCCTGCCGTGGGTCGTCTCCGGGCAGGTTCGGCGCTCCAGCTACGCGGTGACCGGCATGATCGATCGACTCGGAATCGCCGGCGACGGAGTGTTGGGCTCACTGGTGGCGGGTTGGCCGCTGATAGGACTGTTGTGCGCGACGCCGGTGGTGGCCGCCCTGCTCCGCCGGTGGGCGGTCGCCGGCGCGTTGTGTGTGCTGCTCGGCCTCGCCATGACCGCGGTGTCGCTGGCGTTGCTGGCCGTCAGTGGTGGCGGCGCGATCGGCGTTCAGGTCGACCCAATAGGGCCATCTGTGACGTCTGCCGGCGGAATGTTGCTCACCGTAGGCGGAGCCTGGCTGACCATCGGCGTCTGGCGGAATTCGGGCCCGAGACCGCGACCAAACGGCTGAGAGAGGCCTCACAATGGGATACGGCCATCAGGAGTATCCAGGTGGGCAGGGGGTGCTCCTGGCCAAGCCTCGACGGCGGGCTGACAGATGCGCCGGAGACGTTCCGTGGACCGGACCAGGAAGGATGGCACTACTCGTGAGCGACCAAGGCGGGCACATCGGGGGGTATCCGGTCGGGGGAAATCAGGCCGGGGGAGATCAGGGCGGGGAGAATCTAGGCGGGGGGAATCTAGGCGGGGGGAATCTAGGCGGAGCCAATCGCGGGGCGCCGCCCTACGGGCCGGGCGATCCACGGCAACCCGCACCGCCTGGCTGGCAGCAGCCGCACCAACCGACCGGTCCGCAGGGTTGGCACCAGCCTGGGCAGCCCACTGGTCCGCAGGGTTGGCAGCAGCCTGGGCAGCCCACCGGTCCGCAGGGTTGGCAGCAGCCGACGGGTCCGCAGGGTTGGCAGCAGCCGACGGGTCCGCAGGGTTGGCAGCAGCCCGGTCCGCAAGGTTGGCAGCAGCCCGGGCAGCCGACCGGTCCGCAGGGTTGGCAGCAGCCCGGGCAGCCGACCGGTCCGCAGGGCTGGCAGCAGCCGGCACCGCAACAGGGTTGGCAGCAGCCCGGACAACCGCAGACCCCACCTTCGGCGCCGGCCTCGAAGAACCGCACGCCGGTGATCGTCACGGCGATCGCCGTGGTGGTGGCATTGTTGGCCGGCGCCGGCGTCTGGTTCTTCGCGATCCGGGACACGCAGTCGGCGTCGGGTCAGGAGAGCCCGCAGGCGGCGGTGAACGCGCTGTTCACGTCGTTGAGCAACTCCGACCCGATCGGGCTCGCCGGTCAGCTGGACCCGGCCGAGGCCTCGCTGTTCACCGACCTCAACGCCGACGTGCTCTCCGAGCTGAAGCGACTTGACGTGCTCGGGCCGTCCGCGTCGACCACGTCGCTGACCGGCACGTCGATCACCGTTTCGGGACTCACCTTCGACCCGACCGACGAGACGATCAACGACAACCTCCGGGTCGTCAAGCTGACCGGCGGAACGGTGACCATCGCGAGCAATCCCGATCAGCTGCCGCTCAGTGACAAGATCAAGAGCAAGTTCGCCGACCAGATCAGCCAGGCCGAGCCGCAGAGCCAGACCCTCAACATTGCCGACGCCGTTTCCAGCAACGGCGGACCGATCCGGATCGCCACGGTGCAGCGCGACGGGGCGTGGTACGTCAGTTTGTTCTATTCGATCGCGGACAACGTCACCCATCAGGCCGGGCTGCCCAACCCCACCGCAGCCGACCGGATCGCGGCCATCGGCTCGCCGTCACCGGAAGCCGCGGTCGACGCTTTCATCAAGAAGGCATCGGAAGGCGATATCAAGGACGTCATCGCGCTCACCGCCCCCGACGAAATGGGTGTGCTGCACGACTACGGCACCTTGCTGGTCGACAACATCGGCACCTCGGACCTGACCTCCGGCGTCAGCGACCTCGGCTTCACGGTCGAGAACCCCAGCTGGACGGTCAGCGACGTGACCGGCGGCAAGAAGGTGTCACTGGCCTCGCTCACTGTCAGTGCGCAGGGCCAGACCGCAACCATCACCCGGGACCCGGCTGCCGGTTCGTTGACCGTCGATCTTGACGGTCAGACACAGACTCTCGACCAGTCCACCATCGAGGACTTCATCGCCCAGGCCGGCGGCAGCCAGGACCTGGACCCGACGATGGTCGACATCATCAAGCGTGAGTTCCAGCAGATCATCGGTCTTGGCATCGTCACGGTGCAGGTGGACAGCAAGTGGTATTTGAGCCCAGTGCGGTCGCTCTCGGACATCGGCGTGTCGCTGCTGGAAGGCCTGCAGCCCTCCGACGTCGACTACCTGATCAGCCTGGCCGGCAACTGAGCCAAGGACCCCGGTTCGCGCCTCGGCCTCGGAACACGGAGCCGCTGCGGAATCAGGATCACTCGGCCCCGCGGCTGTGCGGGTTTCCCTCGTCCCAGCGCCCACCGCCTCGGCGGTGGGCGCTGGTGTTGTGGTAACCGGACGCAAGCACCACACTCGGCATCAGGCACCGTGCGCGAAGGGGCAACGCGAGGGGGTGACCTCCCGGTCATTCGTTGGACTTGCCGAACGGACCCCTGCCCAGTGGCATCCCCGACCGAACCGTGGCAGGTGACGATCGAGGTCCGTGCGGCCGGCGGGGTCGATGGGAGTCGCGATGACGGGCAAGACGGGGAATTCGAACATCGGCCTTGTCGCAGCGATCAGTATCGGCGTCGGTGGGATGATCGGCGCGGGAATCTTCTCCATTCTCGGCGTCGTCGCCGGCATCTCCGGGTCCGCGATGCCGTTGTCCTTTGCGATCGGCGGGGCTGTCGCGGGCCTGGCGGCCTACAGCTACGTTGCCCTGGGCAAGGCGTTCCCCAGCGTCGGTGGCGCCGTCACATTCCTGGTTCGTGGATATGGAGAGGGCGTCACGTCCGGCGCGCTCAACATCTTTCAATACTTGGCGTACATCATTTCCATTGCCTTGTACGCAACTGGATTTGCCGCATATGCGGCCACTTTCATCGACCTGCCGACGAAGGTGTGGGCGATCGGTGTCGTGCTCGCCTTCACGCTGGTGAATTTCCTCGGCAGCCGCGTGATGGGTCGTGCGGAGTCCGTGATCGTGATCATCAAGGTGGGTATCCTCATCGTGTTCATCGCGGCCGCTTTCCTGGCGCTGGACAAGGCGGGCGCTGCGCGCCTGGAGCCGACGAGTTGGCCGGGCCCGCTGGCGATCATGACCGGGGCCGGCGTGTTGTTCGTCGGTTACGAGGGTTTCGGTCTGATCACCAACGCGGCAGCGAATATGCGCAGTCCCCGACAGGAACTCCCGCGTGCGATCTACGCCAGCGTGGCGATTGTTGTGGTGATCTACATATTGGTCGCAGGCGGAGTGGTGACGAACGTCCCACTGAACGTTCTCGAAGGATTGGGCGACTCCGCGCTGGCCGTCGCCGCTCAACCCGCGCTCGGCCACACCGGGTTCACCCTGATCGCCATCGCTGCACTGCTGTCGACCTCGTCGGCAGTCAACGCGACCCTGTTCGGAGCGGCGAACGTCGCCTACCAAATCGCCAAGAACGGCGGCTTGCCGCAGGCGTTCGACCGCCAACTCTGGGGACGCGATGTCGAAGGGTTGTTCATCACAGCGGGCCTGGTCATCGTCTTCGTGGTGTTGTTCCCGCTCAGCGCTGTCGCTTCGATGGGCAGCGCTGGGTTTCTCCTCGTCTACGCAGCGGTCAACTACGGCCACCTGAGAATCCGCGGACAGACCGGCGCGCGGGCATGGCCGATCGTCGGTTCCATCGGGGCGTGCCTGACGCTGTTCGGGGTGCTCTTCTACTACATGCTGACGTCCGCGCTCAGTTCGGCGATTGCGCTCGTCGTCACGTTCGCAGCGAGCTATCTGTTCGAACTCGTCTACCGGCGCCGGACGGGTCGGACCTTCTCCGAGATCATTCGGCAGACCGAACCGAAGCAGGCTACTTGAGGCGACGGCGTTCGGCGCCGGCGCCCCGGTTGCCAGCCTAAAAAGGACAAGCGTACTGTTAGCCGGGGTCGGTGTGTGAACCCTGCTGGGACGTCCAACACGACGCAAGGGAAAGATGGGCCCCTGGTCCCCACGGCGCCGCCCGAGGATCGTCACACCGCCCGCGCCGATCGACGCCGCTTCAACAAGGAGAGTGCCGTGCCTGCCGCCAGCAAGGACAGCTTCGCCGCGAAGGACACGCTCACCGTGGGTGGGCAGAGTTACGAGATCTTCCGGATCGCCGACATCAAGGGGCTGGAGAACGCCGCGCGGCTTCCGTTCTCGCTCAAGGTGTTGCTGGAGAATCTGATCCGGACCGAGGACGGCGCGAACATCACCGCCGAGCACATCCGGGCACTGGCCAACTGGGACCCCGCCGCCCAGCCCGACATCGAGATCCAGTTCACCCCGGCACGGGTGATCATGCAGGACTTCACCGGCGTGCCGTGCGTGGTGGACCTGGCGACCATGCGGGAGGCGATGGCCGATCTCGGTGGCGACCCGGACAAGATCAACCCGTTGGCGCCCGCGGAAATGGTCATCGACCACTCCGTCATCGCCGACATCTTCGGCCGGGCGGACGCCTTCGAGCGCAACGTGGAACTCGAGTACGAGCGCAACCGTGAGCGCTACCAGTTCCTGCGCTGGGGCCAGACGGCGTTCGACGAATTCAAGGTGGTACCGCCGGGCACCGGCATCGTGCACCAGGTCAACATCGAGTACCTGGCCAGGGTGGTGATGGCCAGGGAGGTCAACGGCACCCTGCAGGCCTACCCGGACAGCTGCGTGGGCACCGACTCGCACACCACGATGGTCAACGGGATCGGTGTGCTCGGCTGGGGCGTGGGCGGCATCGAGGCGGAGGCCGCCATGCTCGGCCAGCCGGTGTCGATGCTCATCCCGCGGGTCGTCGGCTTCAAGTTGACCGGCGAGATCCCGCCCGGCACCACGGCGACCGACCTGGTGCTGACGATCACCGAGATACTGCGCAAGCACGGCGTCGTCGGCAAGTTCGTGGAGTTCTACGGCGACGGCGTCGGCGCGGTTCCGCTGGCCAACCGCGCCACCATCGGCAACATGAGCCCGGAGTTCGGGTCAACCGCCGCCATGTTCCCGATCGACGAGGAGACGACGAAGTACCTGCGGCTCACCGGCCGCCCCGAGCAGCAGGTCGCGCTGGTCGAAACCTATGCCAAGACCCAGGGCCTGTGGCACGACGCGGACAAGGAGCCAGCGTACTCCGAGTACCTGGAGCTGGACCTGTCGACGGTGGTGCCGTCGATCGCCGGGCCGAAACGACCGCAGGACCGCATCGAACTGTCCGACGCGAAGAACTCGTTCCGCAAGGCCATCCACGACTACGTCGACCTGAGCGCGAGCACCCCGCACACCAACGTGGACGAGGCCTCCGAGGAGTCGTTCCCGGCCAGTGACCCGCCCGCCATCTCCTACGTCGACGAGGACGCCGACCTCGAGGTGGTGGCGGCTCTGAAGTCGGCTGCCGAAGGCTCGTCCGGGCGTCCGTCGAAGCCGACGCCGGTCGAGTCCGCCGAGTACGGCAACTTCATCCTGGACCACGGCGCCGTGGTGATCGCCGCGATCACCTCCTGCACGAACACCTCGAACCCGTCGGTGATGCTCGGTGCGGCGCTGCTGGCCCGCAACGCGGTCAACAGAGGTCTGACGGTCAAGCCCTGGGTGAAGACCACCATGGCTCCGGGATCGCAGGTCGTCACCGACTACTACGAAAAGGCAGGCCTCTGGCCGTATCTGGAGAAACTCGGCTACAACCTGGTCGGGTACGGCTGCACGACCTGTATCGGCAACTCCGGCCCGTTGCCCGACGAGATCTCGGCGGCGGTGAACGAGGCCGACCTGACCGTTGTCTCGGTGCTCTCCGGGAACCGCAACTTCGAGGGCCGGATCAACCCGGACGTCAAGATGAACTACCTGGCCTCTCCCCCGCTGGTGATCGCCTATGCGCTGGCCGGAACGATGGACTTCGATTTCGATGCCCAGCCGCTGGGTACCGATACTGACGGGACTGACGTCTACCTAAAGGACATCTGGCCGAACCTGCAGGAGATCCAGGAGACGATGGCCTCCTCGATCAACAAGGAGATGTTCGCGTCCAGCTACGCCGACGTCTTCGACGGCGGCGAGCGGTGGAAGTCGCTGCCCACCCCGGAGGGCAAGACCTTCGAATGGGACCCGGAATCCACCTACGTCCGCAAGCCCCCGTACTTCGCTGATATGCCAGCCATGCCGTCCGATGTGACCGACATCTCGGGAGCCAGAGTCCTCGCCAGGCTCGGCGATTCGGTGACCACGGACCACATCTCGCCGGCCGGCGCGATCAAGGCCGACACCCCCGCCGGCCAGTACCTGACCGAGCACGGCATCGTGCGGAAGGACTTCAACTCCTACGGGTCGCGCCGCGGCAATCACGAGGTGATGATCCGCGGCACCTTCGCCAACATCCGGCTGCGGAACCAGTTGCTCGATGACGTTCAGGGCGGCTACACCCGCGACTTCACCCAGGGCGAAGGATCCGCAGCGCCCCAATCATTCATTTACGACGCCGCGCAGAACTATGCCGCGCAGGGCATTCCGCTGGTGGTGTTGGGTGGCAAGGAATACGGCTCCGGGTCGTCGCGGGACTGGGCGGCCAAGGGCACCGCGCTGCTCGGTGTCCGCGCGGTGATCGTCGAATCGTTCGAACGGATCCACCGCTCCAACCTGATCGGCATGGGCGTGATTCCGCTGCAGTTCCCGCCGGGAGAAACGGTGAGGACCCTGGCGCTCAACGGCGACGAGACCTTCGACATCTCGGGGATCACCGATCTGAACGAAGGTCGGACCCCGCGCACCGTGAAGGTCACGGCCACCAAGCCGTCCGGCGCGGTGGTGCAGTTTGACGCGGTGGTGCGGATCGACACCCCCGGCGAGGCGGACTACTACCGCAACGGCGGGATCATGCAGTACGTGCTGCGCAGCCTGCTGGCCGCGGGCGGCTGACCCGGCCCGGATTTCATGCCACGCGTCAGTGTCGATCACCTGCAGGCGCGACGCCGGCAGATCCTCGACGGTGCCCGTGCCGCGTTCGCGCAGCACGGGTACGAAGGGGCGACGGTCCGGATCCTGGAACAGGAAATCGGGCTGAGCCGCGGCGCCATCTTCCACCACTACGCCGACAAGGACGCGCTGTTCCTGGCGTTGGCCACGCAGGACGCTGACACCATGGTGCACACCGTGACCGAGTACGGCCTGGTCCAGGTGATGAGGGAGATGGTCGGTGCGCCTGACACCGGGCGGCTCGGTGTGCAACTCGAGGTCGCCCGGCGGGTCCGCACCGACGCCGAGTTCAAGGCGGCCTGGGCGCCGTACTCCGCGCGGATCCACCGGGCAACCCTGAATCGGCTGGAACGCCAACGGGCCACCGGGTCACTGCGCGCCGACGTCGACATCGAGCAGTTGGCCGGCTACCTGGAACTGGTCTGGGAAGGACTGATCGCGCACCTGGCGGCCGGTCTGCCGACGGATCGACTGGACGGTGTGCTGGACGTGGTCGAGGGCGCGGTGCGGCTCAGGTGACTGGCTCGGGCCACTAGGCGAGCGAAACCACCTGCGCGCGAATGGGTTTGGGTAAAGCTCAGGCCTTGGCCGCTGTCTTGGCCATCGCTCTGATCAGGCCGATCTGCGCGGAACGCTCAGCCGCGAGCTGGTCGGCCGGTGAGTTGGTCTGAGCCTGGTTCATCAGAGCGGTGATCGCCCGCACCGCTTCCGGGGGGCTCTCGATCAGCGCCGCGGTCAGGTCGGCGACGGCGGCGTCCAGCTCGTCGACGGGTACGCAGGCCAGCGCGAGCCCGATCCGCACCGCCTCATCGGCGCCGACATGGCGGCCCGTCGCGCAGATTTCCAGGGCGCGTTGATACCCCACGGACCTGACCAATCGGGCGGTTCCACCGAGGTCGGGGACCAGACCCAGGCTGACCTCGGCCATCCGGAACTGCGCGTCCCGAGCGACCACGATCAGATCGCAGGCCAGGGCGAGCTGGAATCCGGCACCGATGGCGTGCCCGGACACCGCGGCAATGGAAACGAAACGCGGATCTGCGAGCCAGCTGAACGCCCGCTGGAAGCCGGCGATGACCTCGTCCGCCGCCGCGGTCGGGGCGAGCGCCAGCCTGCCCAGCAACGCGGTCGGCGAGCGATCGAAGGCGGAGCGATCCAGCCCGGCCGAGAACGAGGCTCCCTCACCGCTGACGATCACTACTCGGACCGTGCTGGGAAGGCGAGAGCCCAGGTGCGCCAACGCTTCCCACGTTTCCGGGAGCTGAGCATTGTGCACCTGCGGGCGGTTCAGCTTGACTGTTGCCACCGGCCCTTCCACCCGCAGGGCAACATGACCACGATCGAGCAGGGCGTGATCGATGGTCGAGTCGATGCCGGGTTCGGCGGACTGAGGGGTCGTGGGCGCAATCACTTCTTCTTGGTACGGGTGGCCCCGCCCCGCCCGCGGAGCGGCACCTCGGCGTCGAGCAGCAAACGATGCACGAACCCATAGGAGCGGCCGGTTCCCTCGGCCAACGCGCGAATGCTCTGCCCTTTCTCGTATTTCTTCCTGAGATCGGCGGCGAGCTTGTCGCGGGCAGCGCCGGTGATCCGGGCACCCTTTTTGATGGTGATCGTCTTGGCGCTCTTCGATGTCGTTTTGGTCTCTGTGGCCACGGCGCCACCCCTTTGTAGGATGCCTCGTCGCATCAACGGTTGTTGGTTCGGAGTCCATGATCGAACAGATCGGGCAGGTCCGCCACCGGTAACGGGGCATTTGTCGGGCTGCTGGTCAGCGTCGGCCGACGGACGGATGTCCGAGAACAACCGTGCGGCTTTGACAGTGGCCGCTCAGGCGAGCTCCACCAGGTCCAGGTAGTCCGCCGACCAATGATCTTCGGTGCCGTCCGGAAGCAGGATGACCCGCTCGGGATGCAGCGCCGTCACCGCTCCCGGATCGTGGGTGACGAGCACGACGGCGCCGGCGTAGCGCCGCAGCGCGTCGAGCACCTGCTCGCGGCTGGCCGGATCCAGGTTGTTGGTGGGTTCGTCCAGCAGCAGCACGTTCGCCGCGGAGGACACCAGCCCGGCCAGCGCCAGACGGGTCTTCTCGCCGCCCGACAGCGTGCCGGCACGCTGATCGAGTTGCTCCCCGGAGAACAGGAACGCGCCGAGCAGATTCCGCAGCTCCTGCGCGCCGGCATCGGGCGCCGCCCGGCGGGTGTTCTCCCAGACCGTGGATTCCGGGTCGATCGTCTCGTGTTCCTGGGCGTAGTACCCGAGCCGGAGCCCGTGCCCGGCCAGCACTTCTCCGGTGTCCGCGGCTTCGAAGCCGCCGAGCAGTTTCAGCAGCGTCGTCTTGCCCGCGCCGTTCAGCCCGAGGACGACCACCCTACTGCCCCGGTCGATGGCCAGATCCACCCCTGTGAAGATCTCCAGCGACCCGTACGACTTGGACAGGTTGGTCGCGGTGAGCGGGGTCCGCCCGCAGGGCGCCGGCTGCGGGAAGCGGATCTTGGCCACCCGGTCCGTCACCCGGACCTCGTCGAGGTCGGCGACGAGTTTCTCCGCTCGGCGCACCATCTGATGGGCCGCCGCCGCCTTGGTGGCCTTGGCGCCCAGCTTGGCCGCCTGGGCCAGCAGGGCGGATGCCTTCTTCTCCGCGTTGGCCCGTTCCCGCCGCCGCCGCTGCTCGTCGGTCGCCCTGGCCTCCAGGTAGCGCTGCCAGGTCATGTTGTAGACGTCCAGCTCGCCGCGCACCGCGTCCAGGAACCACACCTTGTTGACGACCGCCGCCAGCAGGTCGACGTCGTGGGAAATGATCACCACACCGCCCGCGAAATGCCGGAGGTAATCCCGCAGCCACACCACGGAATCGGCATCCAGGTGGTTGGTCGGCTCGTCCAGCAGCAGCATGGTCTGACCTGACGGGTCGGACGCACCACCAGTCCCTTCTGTGGTGGAGGCGGCGAACAGGATCCTGGCGAGCTCGACGCGCCGGCGCTGCCCGCCGGACAGTGTGCGCATCGGCTGCGCCAGCACCCGGTCCGGCAGGCCCAGGTTGGAGCAGATCCGGGCAGCCTCGGATTCCGCGGCATAGCCGCCGAGGGCGGCGAAGCGTTCCTCGATCCGGCCGTACCGGGCCGTGGCGGACTCCAACGCGGCCTTGTCGGTGAGCTCGGCCATCTGGATCTGGACCTTTTCCAGGTCTGCGACCAGCACGTCCAGCCCGCGGGCCGAGAGCACCCGATCCTTGGCGGAGACGTCCAGATCACCCTCGCGTGGATCCTGCGGCAGGTAGCCGATCGGTCCGGACCGGCTGACGGTCCCGCCGAAGGCGGTGCCCGCTCCGGCCAGCACGCGCAGGGTCGTGGTCTTGCCCGCGCCGTTGCGTCCGACGAGGCCCACCCGGTCGCCGTGGTGCAGCCTTAGCGTGGTGTCGGCCAACAGGATCCGGGTACCGGCCCGCAGTTCCAGGCCGGTTGCGGTGATCACGTGGCCGAAGTCTACCGGGCTGCACGTGCCGGACCGGCGCGCTGGTGTCCGAGGGTAGGTATCGCCCGCGCGAGCGGCGTCACACTGGATCCGCTCGTTCGGGAGCCCGATCAAGTCGATGAACCACCTCGTCCACCGTAGATGAATCCGGCGATCAGTCGCCATACCTCCCGCGGAGCATGCTCCTGGGCAAAATGCCCCGCCCCGGGCACCAGCCCGGGCTGAACGGTGCGCAGGCCGGCGGCGGCGAACCCGCGAACGTAGTCCTCGATGCTGCCGGTGTCCTCCTCCCCGCGCAGGTACAGCACCGGCGTGTCCACCGTCCCGTGCCGACTCGCCTCCCGATTGTCCTGGGCGTCCCGGGTCAGCGTCCGATACCAGTTGAATCCGGCGGTGAGCGCAGCGTCCCGCGCGTAGGCCTGGACGTATCCGGCGCGGGCGGCCGGGGTGATGGTGCTCGGGTCCGGGGAGAGAGCGTCGAAGAAGTAGTCGAAGTACTCCCGCTCCCGGCCGCGAACCAGGCGCTCCGGCAGCGCCGGGATCGAGTGCATCGCGAAATGCCAGACGTACGGGTTGCGGAGCACGTCGTCCCACGGGTCGACGCCCGGTATCACCGTGTCCATGATCACCGCACGGTCGAGGTCGGAAAACGATCGGAGGTAGGCGTACGCGACCATGCCGCCGGCATCGTGCCCGACGATCGTCGGGCGGTCCATCTCCAGCACACCGATCAGCCGGCGCACCATGTTGGCCAGCTGCCGTTTGGAACCGTCGGTGGCATCGCCTGTCGACCCGCCGATTCCCGGCAGGTCGATGGCGACCGCGCGAACGTGCCGGGCCGCCAGCTTCATCACCGCTGTCCAGGCCGACCAGTCCTCCGGCCATCCGTGCAGGAACAGCACCGGTGTTGCCAGGGGGTCGCCGGCCTCGACCACGTGGATGTTCGATCCGGCGACATCGACGTGCCGGTGACGAAACGCTGGTGGACGACGGGCACCGGCACCCGTCGCGACGACTGTGATCGTGTCCATGCGCGAAAGGCTGCCACCCCCGTACGACAGTGCCGACCGGGGAGCCGACCGGCAGCCGACAGGGTGCAGACTGGGACACCGTGATGCGGTCGTAAGTGGTGACGGGTGCGGGCCGTGGCGTCGGGCGAGCGGTGGTGGAACGGCTGGTCGGTGACGGCCATGCGGTGGTCGCGCTCGACCTGGACGTGGGTGCGCTGGACTGGGTGCGGGTGCATCCGGCCGGGTCCCGAGTCGTGCCGATCATCGGCAGCGCAGCCGACGAATCGGTCGCCGAGCGGGCCGCGGATGCCGCGCAGCAGGCAGGGAAATTCGCGGGTTGGGTCAACAACGCGGCTGTCTTCCATAACGCCGAAATCCATGTCGCCGCGGCTGGGGAGGTTCTCGACCTCATCGAAGCGAACCCGGCTCCCGCGCTTGTCGGTTCGGCGGCCGCCGTGCGCCGCCTGCTCATCACCGGGTCGCCGGCCCCGGGGCATCCGGGCGAACGCGGTCGCGCTCGGCTCCATCGACACCGAGCGTTATCGGGCCTTTCTCGCCGGACAGGCGCCGGCCGAAGCGGAACGCACCGCCGAGCGGATGGCCCACTTCCGCCACTCGACCGACCCGACCGATGGGATGAATTGGTGCTCGGTTCACCGCCCAGCCAAGAACAGGACAGAAACTGGCCTCTACGGCACCTAGCGTGAGCGGTGTCGAAACCGCGCCCGGGCCCCCAACGAAAGGCAACCATGACAACCAGTGAGAAAACCGCCGCCGACGAGCACACGCTGACCAGGGAGCGGGCGGACCTGCTCGAGAGTCTGCGCCGGCACCGGTATTTCCTGCGCTACACGGTGCGGGACCTGACCGACGAGCAGGCCGCCGCACGACCGACCGTCAGCGCGCTGTGCCTGGGCGGGCTGATCAGGCACGTCGCAGAGACCGAGGCCTCGTGGATCCGCTTCGTGCTCGACGAACCCGAAGCAATCAGCGGTGACGGCTCGGACTGGAACGAGCGGTTCTCGATCCCGCCGGGTGCGACGCTGGCCGGCTTGCTCGAGCAGTACGACGAGGTGGCCCGACGCACCGACGAACTCGTGGCGACCGCACCTGACCTCGACGAGTCGCACCCGCTGCCGGCGGCGCCGTGGTTCGAGCCCGGCGCACGCTGGTCGCTCCGCCGGGTGCTGTTGCACATCATCGCCGAGACGGCCCAGCATGCCGGACACGCCGACATCATCCGCGAGACCCTGGACGGCGCAAAAACAATGGGGTGAGATCTCCCGGCGAGCGCCCGCGATCGGCGGCGCGCAGAGAGGCATTTCGCCACACGGTTGTCACACGCCGGGCATACGGTGCGGACGGTGCTGCCGCCGGTGGTCAGCGGGGCGGTGGTGATGCTGATCGGATTCAACCTGGCCCCGGTCGTCGCCGGCGTGCATTGGCCGCAGAACCCGGGAGTGGCGATGCTGGTGATGATCTTCACCATTGTCGCGGCGGTGGCCTTCCGCGGCTCTTGGTCCCGGATCGCGATCTTCCTGGCGCTGATCTTCGGTTTCCTGTTTGTCCTGGGTGCTCGACGTCATCGTCGGCGAGATCACCGCGCCCACCGGGCATGTCAAGGCGGTCCCGGAAGTCACAGCGATGACGTCATCTCGTACATGGGCCGCGCGCTGTTCGCCGACGGCCTCGGCACCGCGCTGTTCTCGGCCATCGGCGGCTCGCCGACCACCACCTACGCCGAGAACATCGGCATGATGGCCGCTACCCGGGTGTACTCCACCGCCGCCGCCTACTACGTCGCCGCTCTGGTCGCCATCCTGCTGGGCCTGGTACCGAAAGTTCGGCGCGGTGGTCAGCGCCACCCCGGGCGGCGTGCTCGGCGGGATCACCGTCGTGCTCTACGGCATGATCGGCCTGCTGGGCGCCAAGATCTGGATCGACAACAAGGTCAACTTAGCCAATCCGGTCAACCCGGTGCCGATCGCCGCCGGCGGGACCGCGACCAGCTCAGGCAGGTCGGGTGGCCGGCGCGTTCTCGGCGGTCTGGCCGGAATCGGACTGGATGACGTCGGCCAGCGCTTCGTCGATGCGCTGCAAGGCTTCCGCGGGGATCTTCACCCCTGCCGCCTTCACGTTCGCCTGCACCTGCTCGGGCCGGGATGCGCCGACGATCGCCGCCGCCACGTTGTCGTTCTGCAGTACCCAGGCGATGGCCAGCTGAGCCATGGTCAGCCCCAGCTCGTCGGCGACGGGTGTGACCTTCTGCACGGCGCCGAGCACGTCGTCGCTCATCCAGCGGCTGATCATGTTCGCGCCGCCCTTGTCGTCGGTCGCCCGAGAACCCTCCGGCGCCGGCCGGCCGGGCAGGTACTTGCCGGTCAGCACGCCCTGCGCGACCGGGGACCAGACGATCTGGCTGATCCCCAGCTCCCGGCAGGTCGGTACGACCTCCTTGTCGATGACCCGCCACAGCATCGAGTACTGCGGCTGGCTCGAGATCAGTTGCACACCCAGCTGGCCGGCCAGTTCGTGACCGGCCCGGATCTGCTCCGCGGTCCATTCGCTGACCCCGATGTACAGGGCCTTGCCTTGCCGGACGACGTCGGCGAAGGCCTGCATCGTCTCCTCGAGCGGGGTCTCGGTGTCGTACCGGTGCGCCTGGTAGAGGTCGACGTAGTCGGTCTGCAGCCGCCGCAGGGACGCGTTGATCGATTCCAGGATGTGTTTGCGGGACAGCCCGACGTCGTTGTGCTCGCGCGGTCCGGTCGGCCAGTAGACCTTGGTGAAGATCTCCAGCGATTCCCGCCGCTCGCCCTTGAGGGCCTGCCCGAGCACTTCCTCGGCCCTGCCATCGGCGTAGACGTCGGCAGTGTCGAAAGAGGTGATCCCGCTGTCCAGCGCGGCGCGCACGCACTGCGTCGCGACGTCGTTCTCCACTTGCGACCCGTGGGTCAGCCAATTGCCGTAGGTGATCTCCGAGATCTTCAGGCCCGATCGGCCGAGGTGGCGAAATCCCATGCAGACCAACGTAGCTGCCGACCGGCCGCAGGATCACTTGCCACCGGTCACGTGCCCAGACCGGCGCGCCGCAATGCCTCGGCCATCGCGCCACCGGCGGGCGCAGCCGACGTCTTGCGGGTACTTTGGCCCGCACCGGCCGGCTTTGGCCGGACGTCCCGCGCGAGGGCCGGCGGCCGACCCACGGGCTTCTCCCGTGCGCCGGGTTCGTCGTCCAGCCGCAGCGTCAGTGAGATCCGTTTGCGCGGCTCGTCGACCTCCATCACCTTCACTCGCACCACCTGTCCGGACTTGACGATCTCCCGCGGGTCGCCCACGTAACGGTGCGCCATCGCCGACACGTGGACCAGACCGTCCTGGTGGACGCCGATGTCGACGAATGCACCGAACGCGGCGACGTTGGTGACGACCCCCTCGAGCACCATGCCGACCCGAAGATCGCCGATCTTCTCGACCCCCTCGGCGAACGCCGCTGTGGTGAATGCCGGTCGCGGGTCGCGTCCTGGTTTCTCCAGTTCGGCCAGGATGTCGGTGACCGTCGGCAGCCCGAACGTGTCGTCGACGAACGCGGACGGCGACAGCCCGCGCAGCACGGCGGCGTTGCCGATCAGCGCCCGCACGTCGCCACCGGTGGCCGCGGCGATCTTGCGGACCACCGGGTACGCCTCGGGGTGCACGCTGGAGCGGTCCAGCGGGTCGTCCCCGCCGGCGATCCGCAGGAACCCGGCGCATTGCTCGAAGGCCTTCGGGCCGAGCCGCGGCACCGATTGCAGCGCCCGGCGAGAACGGAACGGGCCGTTGGCATCCCGGTGCCCGACGATGTTCTCGGCGAGCCCCGTGCTGATCCCGGACACCCTGGCCAGCAACGGCACGGACGCGGTGTTGACCTCCACCCCGACGGCGTTCACGCAGTCCTCGACGACGGCGTCCAGCGACCGGGCCAGCACCGACTCGGACAGGTCGTGCTGGTACTGGCCCACCCCGATCGACTTCGGGTCGATCTTGACCAGCTCGGCCAGCGGGTCCTGCAGCCGGCGGGCGATGGAGACGGCACCGCGCAGCGAGACGTCGAGGTCGGGCAGCTCTTGTGACGCGTAGGCCGACGCCGAGTACACCGACGCGCCCGCCTCGGACACCACGATCTTGATCAGGCCCGGGCACCGGGATACGAGATCGACGGCCAGTCGGTCCGTTTCCCGGGAGGCGGTGCCGTTGCCGATGGCCACCAGGTCCACCCGGTGGGCGCGCACCAACCTGGTCAAGGTCTCCAGGGAGGCTTCCCAGCGGTTCGCCGGCTGGTGCGGGTAGATCGTGTCGGTGGCGACCACCTTGCCGGTGGCGTCGACGACGGCCACCTTGACACCGGTCCGGAATCCGGGGTCGAGACCGAGTGTGGTCCGGCTGCCTGCGGGCGCGGCCAGCAGCAGGTCGCGCAGGTTCGCGGCGAACACCGCCGCCGCGGCCTGCTCGGCGGCTTGCCGGAGCCGGCCGCGCAGGTCGATGCCGAGGGATACCAGCAGCCGGGTCCGCCACGCCCAGCGGACCGTGTCCAGCAGCCAGGGGTCGGCAGGGCGGCCGCGGTCGGCGATCCGGAAGCGTCCGGCGATCCGCCGTTCGTAGTCGGACACCAGGCGCGTGGTGTCGTCACCGCCGCCGGTGGCGGAGGGGTCCGGATCGACGGTCAGGGTGAGCACACCCAGCGCCTCGCCGCGGAACATGGCGAGCACCCGGTGCGATGGAAGGGTCTTCAGCGGCTGGGAGAACTCGAAGTAATCGGCGAACTTGCTGGCATCCTTGGCGTCGCGGTCACGCACGGTCGAGCTGAGCCGGCCGCGGTTCCACAGCAGTTCGCGCAGCTCTCCCACGAGATCGGCGTCCTCGCCGAACCTTTCGATGAGAATTGACCGCGCACCGAGCAGCGCGGCGGTGGCGTCCGCGACGCCCCGCTCGGCGGACAGGTAGCCGGCCGCCGCGCGCTGCGGATCCCGGGAAGGATCGCCGATCAGCAGGTCCGCCAACGGTTCCAGCCCGGATTCGCGGGCGATCTGCGCCTTGGTCCGGCGCTTGGGCTTGAACGGCAGGTAGATGTCCTCCAGTCGCGATTTGGTGTCGGCGGCGGCGATCTGCGCGGCAAGGGCCGGGGTCAGCCTGCCCTGTGCGGTGACGGACTCCACCACGGCGGCGCGCCGGTCCTCGAGCTCACGCAGGTAGTCCAACCGCTCGGTCAGCGTGCGCAACTGCGCGTCGTCCAGTGAACCGGTTACCTCCTTGCGGTAGCGGGCAACGAACGGCACGGTGGCCCCGCCGTTCAGCAGTCCGACCGCGGCGGTCACCTGCCAGGGTGCGACGGACAGTTCCTGCGCGATGCGGGTGTCGATGGACATCGGTCCGGCGGCGCGGTCTGCGGTCATCAGCGGTCTCCACTCACTTCAAGTCAGTGACGGTGATCGACACCGCCAGGCTCCGTGCCGCCACCTCGTCGAGGACAGTCCGCCTGGGTTCGGCGATGTCGGGGAACATCCGGCTGGGCAACGAGTTCAGGGCGGCCAGCCGGGGGTCGGCCATCACGATAGTCAGTCCGGCGCGGTCACCACCGAGCACCAACCCGTCGAGGGAGTCGGCCACGGGTAGCAGGACCCGTGCCACCGTGTCGGCGGCGCTGTCCAGCGACGCTGTGCGCTGGTTACCGCGGCGGCGGGCGAATCGCTGCTGTGACCAGCCGCCTGCCGCGGTGCGACCCTGTAGGTGGGCCCGGTCGGTGGAGGAGTTCAGCACCATGCCCTCGCGTGCCACACCGACGGAATGCGCACCGCCGCGGACCAGCACGACGCCAAGCACCCCCAGCGTTGCGAGGTGATGCAGCAGTGCTTCCAACGGTTCCCGGTCGCCGCGCGCCATCGGCCCGAACGGGACGGCCACGTCAGCGACGGTTCCGTTGCCACCGGTGATCCGCACCTGGCTGTCATCGCCTGCGACCGACAGCACGCCGGCGTTGCGCCCACTGAACCGGTTGACCCAGCCGACCAGCCGGTCCGCGGTAACCTCGACGACGGTGCCGCCGCCCGGCGCGGCGGCGCGGCGGGTGGTCATGCCGCGATCACCAGGCTGGTGCCTTCCGGGCCCGAAGTCACTGGGCTCGTTCTTGCCGGGATCATCACAGTCCCGAACCCGCGTCCCAGAGTTGGCCGGTCAGACCGGCCAGCGTCCGCGCGGACGCTCCGGCTCGATCGTCGGTGAGTGAGGCCACGTAGTCGATGATCCCGCGACCGCGGCCCCAGCGGGCGAGGTCACCGCTGGTCCGGGGCGGCTCTCCGGCGGGGTACAGCAGAAGTTCCGGTTCTTCGCGCAGCACCCGCCGGTACCCGCTGGTCGCCAACTCCACCAGGTCCAGCAACCGGCGGGGCGCCCTGGCCGCGTCGACCGGGTCCGTCAGCCACGACTCCAGGTTGCTGACCAGGGTGGTCAACGCGGCCGCCTGCCCGCGCTGGAACATCGCCAGATCGGGCCGGTCCAGGACGAACCGCTGGTGCACGAACTTCAAGACCGCCACCTCGTGCCATGCCTGCCGCCCGAGGCTCACATGCCCGGAGCGCACCGGCGGGTCAGGGTCAACCTCCACCGACGCGCGCAGGTGGGAGATCCAGCTCTCGGTGAACGTGCCGATGGCGCGCTCAGCGGCGATGGAAGAATCAAAGGGCACCGCCAGCAACCCGTCCACCACATCGGTGGCCACCCGGCCGACGGCGACCCCGAAGGCGTCGTCGTCGAAGATCCATCCGTCTCGATCGCGCAGCCGGCGCCGCAGCGCCTCCAGCGCAACGCCGGGTTGTCGGTCACTCGGCGCGAGCACCCAGTGCGTCGATCGATCGAACTCCGCGCGCCGGCGCAGCCAGGCGCGGAACTCCGCGGCCACCGACGCGTGCTGCAGCACACCGGCCCGGTGGAAGTCGTCCAGGTCGTGCAGGGAGTAGGCGATGTCATCGGCGATGTCCATCACCGAACATTCCACGGTCTGCCGCCAGGGCATGATCCGCGGATAGGCGGCCAGCGTCTCGCGCATTTCGGCCACATCCAGGAAGTAGGCCGAGAACTTCACCGAGCCCGTGCCGTCGGCCTCCCCGCCACCGCCCCGTGGCGGGTGTTCGCTCGCGCTCGGATGCGGGACCGGATAGCGCACTCGTGCCCACGGGTACTTGAGCACCGCCGCCCGCACCGCCGCGGTGAGATTGAGCCCCGACATACCCTGGGCGCCGCCGCGCCCGTGCACACCGAGCTGGGTGAGGATCCGGAAGGTCTGCGCGTTCCCCTCGAAGCCGTCCGCAAGCCCGAACGTCGTCCGCGCGATGCGATCCAGGATCCGCTCGCCGAGGTGACCGAAGGGTGGGTGACCGAGGTCATGGGCGCTGGCCGCCGCCTGCGCCACCACCCGATCGCACCCGCCCAACTCCTCCAGCAGGAGCCGGTGCGGCCCGGATCGGAGCGCGGTGGCGATCGCCCTGGCCACCGCCGTCACCTTGATGGTGTGGGTGAGCCGGTTGTGCACCACGCCACCTGCGGCGCCCTGCGAGATGACCTGGGTCACCGCGGCGAGCCGCGAGAAGTACGGGGAGAAGCGGATCCGTTCCAGATCGTCCCTGAAAGCGCTGTCGGTCGCCGCCGTGATCGGGTCGATGGCACCGTCGACTGCGGGGGCGGGCACGGCCGGACCCGGCTCCTCCGTGTGCCGGGCCAGCCGCGGGTCCATGACCAACGAACGTACCGGGCGCGGCCCGATAGGCCGCGCCCGGTACGTTCCGCCCGTCTACCAGAATCTTTCACCCCGAATAGGAGTAGTGCGAGACCCAATCGACCGCGACCTTCGACGCGTTCGGCGTTGCGCTGGTCACCCATCCCAATTCACGCCGTCATTCGGCTTGGCATTTGTCTGCATGCCGAACCACATCGGCACATTGGGCACACCAGCATTCACGAACGAGAACCAGACGACACCGTCAACGGTGAACGAGATATTCGTCCCGTACATGATCACACCGTAGGTGTGCCATTGCGTGATATCGATGGGAAGGTACTTCTTGACCTGCTTGTTGTCGGAATCGTAGTGCAAGACCGACATGGTCTTGGTTTGCCCGCCGGTCCCTTCGGCTATATCGATCTCCGGCGGCCAACCAACACCGGCCGGGTAGAGCAAGGAGCAAGAATACATAACCGATTACCGGGGCGCGGTCGATTTTTGCCCTGACGAGCCATTGACCCTGAGTCCGCACGGCCCCTGGCCCGCTGGAAACACCACCCGAGGTCCACACGCCATTGGTATTGATCGTATTGATGAGCAGCTGCCCTTGACACGTGACACGTGTAGACATTACTCGGCACCCATGTGCTCATGGTGGATGCAGCCGAGCGCCCGTTGTAGCGTCCCCAAACGTTGGTGTTGAGAGGCGCATCGAAGTTCTCCAGGAAATCCCTTGTCCATCCACCGGTACCGGCCGGCGCCCAGGTCTGCTGCTGGTTTCCCGTCGGTCCAGGCGTGGTCACCGCCGCCGACCCGGCAGTGGGATACGCCAACAGCATGACGGAGACCCCAACGTCAGACCCGGTGCCCAGCGCCGGAGAGAGGTCCTGCGTGGATAGGTGGACCAGATCACCACGGCGGCAGTCAACACGGAAGCGGCGAGTATTACCGATTCCTCGATCCATTCCCGGGACCAACCCAGGATGAGAGCGCAGATCGCTCCCGCACCAGCAATCATTGTGATCGTTACGCGCCAATGAGCAACAACCTTCGTGAAAGTTGGTCTGCGGTTTGCACCCCCCCGACAATCAACAGCCATCTGCCTTTGCCTGCCGTCTGACAAGTCTACATTCATCGGTCTCGCCTTCCCCCTTCCGATCCAGCCCGGTTAATCCTCTATTCAGCGTCGTCGGCGTTCATCTCGACGGATAGGGCCGAGCGGTCCCCATCCAGCAGGAGATCGTTCCATTCGCATTGGCCGTAAATGCTTGTCAGCGCGGGCGTAGGTCCTTCGACGTGGAGAGGCAACTCTGCATCCAGCGGGCGCAGGACCCGTCAGCTCTTATGAGGAAGGCATTGGACAATGGTCCACTGGGCGGAGGGTCGGTTCGTCCCCGGCCCGCGGGCAAAGGTCCTATCGGCTCAGAACCGACGGTGTCGCGCATGGCGAAATTCAACGGCAGCATCGACCAGGGGAATGTGGCCAGCGGGAACTGTGCGTGGTGCAGTGCGCTGCAGCAATGACATCGATGGGCGAATCTCCCGGACCAGAGTGTCATTCCGGCACTGGCAAGCGCCACGCTCTGTGAAAACGGCGCCCAAAAGGGTGGTCATCGAACGTCACCACACGTGGCGATTCGTCGGAACGTAGTCTGAGGTATAGGACCTTGGGCAATAGAGACACGCCCCCGGGGTGGTCCATGGCGAAGGGGTGCCCGTGCTTACCGTTTTCTTGGTCGATGACCACGAAGTGGTCCGGCGGGGGGTGGCCGATCTGCTCAACGAGGAAGATGACTTGACCGTCATCGGTCAGGCGTCCAGCGTCTCGGAGGCGCTGGCCCGAATGCCCGCCCTGCAGCCCGACGTCGCCGTGCTCGATATGCGATTGCCCGACGGAAACGGCGTCGAATTGTGCAGGGAACTCCGCTCCCGGTTGCCCGAACTGAATTGCCTGATGCTGACGTCCTATACCGATCAGCAGGGCATGATGGATGCCTTCCTGGCGGGCGCCGGTGGCTATGTCATCAAGGACATCACCGGCATCGACTTGGTAGCGGCGGTGCGCACCATCGGCTCGGGGCGGTCCCTGCTCGACAAACGAGCCGCATCGGTGTTGATCAGCCGGCTGCAGGAGAGCTCTCCGGTGCCGGGTCCGTTGGCCGGGCTGACCGACCAGGAACGCACGGTGCTCGATCTGATCGGAGAGGGTCTGACGAATCGGCAGATCGCGGCCCGCATGTTCGTTGCCGAAAAAACCGTCAAGAACTACGTGTCCCGGCTGCTGGCCAAACTCGGAATGTCCCGCCGCACCCAGGTCGCAGTGCTGGCAACGGAAATCCGGGACAAGACCGATCACTGGGTGCAGTGAGGAAGCAGCTCGAACCTGAATGTCGGACACTGCTCGCCGGAGGATCAGGCCAGGGAGGGGCTACTCTACGAGACCTCGCGGTCACTGTGTGCCACAATGACTGACGTGAGCGGGGTGGACCACGAAGGGCGATCCATGCTGTCGCAGACCGTTGGGCCCGACCCAACCCGGTGGGACGACCTGCTGACGGCGATTACCGCTGTGTCGACCGGACTCGACCTCGAACCCACGTTGCGCCAAATTGTCGACACCGCCGCCCATTTGCTGGACGCGCGGTACGCCGCGCTCGGTGTCCTTGACAATTCCGGAAAGCTCGATCAGTTCGTGTACATCGGAATCGACGACGCGACGGCCGCCGCGATCGGAGACCCACCTTGTGGCTCGGGCGTGCTGGGCGTGGTGATCGGACGGAGCGAGCCGCTACGCCTCGACGAGATCGCCGCGCATCCGGCCTCGGCCGGTTTCCCGCCGCACCATCCGATGATGCGCTCCTTTCTGGGCGTGCCGATACATGTGCGAGGCAAGGTTTTCGGCCGGCTCTACCTGACCGAGAAGAACAGCGGTGCCTTCACCGAGCAGGACGAGACGGTGCTGCTGGCGCTGGCCGGTGCGGCCGGCGTCGCGGTGGAGAACGCAAGGCTCTACGAACAGGCTGTCCGCCGTGAGCGATGGCTGGAGGCCACCGGCGAGGTGGTGACCGAATTGCTGGCCGGCGGCGACAGCGATCGGGCGCTCGAGCTCGTCGCCAGCCGCGCGCTGGAGCTGACCGCCGCCGACACCGCGATGATCGTGTTGCCGTCGGACCCGGACGCGGACGAGGCGGACGTCACCGACCTGCGCATCGCGGTCTGCGTCGGCAACGGTGCGGAAGCCCTTGTCGATTGGATGCTCCCGGTTCAAGGGTCCACCACCGGCGCGGTGTTCTCCGATCACCTGCCCCGGAACGTCGCCGAGCTTGCCTTCGAGCCGCAGACCTTCGGGACCATCCTCGGGCCGCCGACCTTCGGGACCATCCTCGGGCCGGCGGTCGCCTCGCCGCTGCGCTTCGGTCAATCCCTGACCGGTGTGCTGGTCACCGTGCGAGCGTTGGGATCGGCGCCGTTCGATCAGGACGATGCCCGGCTGGTCGCGAAGTTCGCCGACCACGCCTCGCTTGCCCTCCGGGAAGCTGAACGTCAAGCCGCGCAACGCAAGTCGGAGGTTCTTGCCGAGCGCGACCGGATCGCCCGGGACCTGCACGACCATGTCATCCAGCGGCTGTTCGGCATCGGACTGTCCATGCTGACCACCAAGCGGTCCGCACGTCCACCCGCTGTGGTGTCCCGGATCGGGATGCACATGGAGGACATGCAGCAGGTGGTCAGGGAAATCCGTGCCGCCATCTTCGATCTGCAGCTCGATCCGGCCAGCGGGGCCGACGTCCGGACCGCGCTGAAGAAGGTGATCACCGAGCTGACCGAGAATGCCGCGCTGCACACCGCCGTGCGGATGACCGGGCCGCTGGACCTGATGCCGGCCGACCTGGCACAGAATGTCGAAGCAACGGTTCGGGAGGCGGTGAGCAACGCGGTCCGCCACGCGCAGGCGAGCGAGCTCACGGTGACCATCTCGGTGAACGGCTCCGTGGTCATCGACGTCACCGACAACGGTGTCGGCATCCCGTCCGCGGTGGCCCGGAGCGGGCTGCACAACCTGGGCACGCGGGCAGCCGCGCTCGACGGAACCTTCAGCGTCACTGCTCGACCGGAGGGCGGAACGCGACTGGTCTGGATGGCGCCGCTGCGCCGGGCCTCCCTCGAGCCGCTGGACTCTGACAGGGTGGACACGGACACTCCGGACCGGGCCGAGAGCCATGAGCTGCCCGAAGCGGAGAGCGTCGGTTGAGGGTGTCAGCCGGTGTTGGTGAACCCCGTCAGATGTTGAACCCGAGGGCACGCATCTGTTCGCGCCCGTCCTCGGTGATCTTTTCCGGTCCCCACGGCGGCAGCCACACCCAGTTGATCCGGAAGTCGGCGACCAGGCCGCCGTCGGGGCCGCCGACCAGCGCGGCCGCCACCTGATCCTCGATCATGTCGGTCAGCGGGCAGGCGGCGCTGGTGAGCGTCATGTCGATGGTGGCCACGTTCGCCGGGTCAACCTGCAGGTCGTAGACCAGGCCGAGATCAACGATGTTGATGCCGAGTTCGGGGTCGACGACGTCCTTGAGAGCTTCCTCGATGTCCTCGATGAGGGCCAGGTCGACGGTGGTGGCGGTCGCCTCGTCGGCGTGCTCGCCGTCCGGCACTGACGGCAGGGCGCTGGGAGCGTCCAGGTCGGCGGCCGCGCGGCCTTGCCGATCGGCGGACGGAGCGTCCTGGTAGGTATCGGTCATGTCGGTCATCCGATGCTCTCCTTTCGAGCTCGGTCCTGCTGGGCGGCGATGGTCGATTCGGTAGCTGCCGCGGTCTGCGAAGCGGCGTCCTTGAACGCCATCCAGCCCAGCAACGCGCACTTCACCCTGGCCGGATACTTGGCGACCCCGGCGAAGGCGATGCCGTCACCGAGCACGTCCTCGTCACCGGTGACGGTGCCCCGACTGGTGACCATGGTGGTGAATTCGTCGAGCGTGGCGAGCACGTCAACCAGCGGACGCCCGATGGCAAGGTCGGTGAGCACCGACGTCGAGGCCTGGGAGATCGAGCAGCCGAGCGATTCATAGGACACGTCGGCTACCACGAGGTGATCGTCGTGCTCAGTCTGTTCAGCGAGGTCCGCAATCTGTTCGGCCGGGACGAGCTTGACCCGCAGGGTCACCTCATCGCCACAGGTGGGGTTGACGTGACGCACCTCGGCGTCAAACGGCGCCCGCAAGCCCTGGTGGTGGGGCGTTCGGTAGTGATCGAGAATGATTTCCTGATAGAGCTTTTCCATCTGCACCGGGCTCACCCCACCCCGAAGAACCGCTGGCTGTCGCGGACCGCGGCTACCAGCGCGTCGACCTCGTCGACGGTGTTGTACAGCGCGAAGGACGCCCGTACGGTGGCGGCGATGCCGAACCTGCGATGCAGCGGCCAGGCGCAGTGATGACCGACCCGGACCTGAACCCCGGCGTCGTCCAGGATCTGCCCGACATCGTGCGCGTGCACGCCGTCGACCACGAACGACACGGCGCCGCCGCGGTCCACCAGGTCCGTCGGGCCGATGATCCGGACCCCGCTGATCGCCGAGAGTTCCTGCAGCGCATACCCGGTCAGGTTGGCCTCGTGATCCGCCACCGCCGTCATGCCGACCTGCTCGAGGTAGTCGACGGCGGCGCCCAGACCGACCGCCTGCGAGGTCATCGGCACCCCGGCCTCGAATCTGGCCGGCGGGGCGGCGTAGGTGGCGCGGTCGATGAAGACCTCTTCGATCATCGATCCACCGGTAAGGAACGGCGGCATGGCTTCCAGCAGGTCGTAGCGGCCGTACAGCGCGCCGACCCCGCTGGGACCCAGCATCTTGTGCCCGGAGAAGGCCGCGAAGTCGACCCCCAGGCTCACCAGATCGACGGGGTGGTGGGGCACCGACTGGCAGGCGTCCAGCACGGTGAGTGCACCCACCCGCTGGGCGGCATCGACCAGGGTGGCAACCGGGTTGATGGTGCCCAGCACGTTGGACTGGTGGGTGAACGCGACGAGTTTGGTGCGCGGGTTGATGATCTCGTCGATGTTCGACAGGTCGAGACGGAAGTCGTCGGTGACCGGGAACCACCGCAGTGTCGCCCCGGTCCGGCGGCAGAGTTCCTGCCACGGAATGAGATTCGCGTGGTGCTCCATCTCGGTGACGACGATCTCGTCGCCCGGGCCGAGCCGGAACCGCTGCGCCTCCGGTTCGGTGCTGAAGGTCGCGTTCGACAGCGAGTAGGCCACCAGGTTGATCGCCTCGGTGGCGTTCTTGGTGAAGACCAGCTCGTCGGCCCGGCCCACCCCGACGAACGCGGAGATCCGTTCCCGGGCCGATTCGTAGAAGTCGGTGGCCTCCTCGGCCAGCTGGTGCGCGCCGCGATGCACGGCGGCGTTGTGCCCGGTGACGTATTCCTGTTCGGCGTCGATCACCGGTACCGGGCGCTGCGAGGTGGCCCCGGAATCCAGGTACACCAACCGCTTCTCGTCACGGACGGTGCGTTCCAGGATGGGGAAGTCGGCACGGATCCGCTCTATGTCGACCGCGGTCAGGGTTCCCGTGCCCTCCTCGCCCGGCGCGGGCGACAGCTCTGCCGCGGGCAGGACGGGTACCTCGGGCAGGTCGCCGGCACCGGGGCCGGTGGTCAGTGCCTGGGCTTCCAGCTGATCGGTCACGGTGTCATCAACGCCCGCGGGCCGCCGCTCACAGCGCCGCCGCCGGTGCGCCGACGAACCGGACGTACCCGGTGGCCTCGAGCTCGTCGGCCAGGTCGGGGCCACCCGATTCCACGATCTTCCCGCCGGCGAACACATGCACCCGGTCGGGGTGGATGTACCGCAGGATCCGGGTGTAGTGGGTGATCAGCATGATGCCGACTCCCTCACCGTTCGCGGATTCCGCCTTGTAGCGGTTCACCCCTTCGGCGACGACGCGCAACGCGTCCACGTCGAGCCCGGAATCGGTCTCGTCCAGGATGGCGATCTTCGGCTTCAGCAGGGACAGCTGCAGGATCTCGTGGCGCTTCTTCTCGCCACCGGAGAAGCCCTCGTTCACCGACCGCTCGGCGAATTCCGGATCGATCTCCAGGTCGGTCATCGCTGCCTTGACCTCCTTGACCCAGGTGCGGATGGGCGGGGCCGATCCGCGCACCGCGGTGGCCGCGGTCCGCAGGAAGTTGGACGTCGACACCCCCGGCACCTCCACCGGGTACTGCATGGCCAGGAACAGACCCGCGCGGGCCCGCTGGTCCACGGTCATCCTCAGCACGTCCTCGCCGTCCAGGATGACGGTGCCCTGGGTCACCTGGTACTTGGGGTGCCCGGCCAGCGAGTAGGCAAGCGTCGACTTGCCGGAGCCGTTGGGGCCCATGATCGCGTGGGTCTCGTTGGACGAGATCGTCAGGTCGACGCCGCGCAGGATCTCGATCGGACCCTCGTCGGTGCTGACCGACACGTGCAGGTCGCGGATGTCCAGGGTTGCCATGTGAGTGCTGACTCCAAAATGTGTGAGCTGGTGTGCTCGTGTCTGTGAGCTGTTGAGGCTGTAGCTTTTCCCGGGGGCCGTGGGCCCCCCGTGGGTCTAAATGCCGGCGATCGCCAGTTCGCGTTCGATGATCTCGGCCGCGCGCGCGCGCACGGACGGGATGGCGATGCGCAGCAGCACCTCGCCGAAGAATCCGCGCACCACCAGGCGCTTGGCCACTTCCTGTGGGATGCCGCGGGACAGCAGGTAGAACAGCTGCTCGTCGTCGAAACGTCCGGTGGCGCTGGCGTGGCCGGCGCCGACGATCTCACCGGTCTCGATCTCCAGGTTGGGCACCGAGTCGGCGCGCGCTCCCTGGGTGAGCAGCAGGTTCCGGTTCATCTCGTAGGTGTCTGTGCCCTCAGCGGCCTTGCGGATCAGCACGTCGCCGATCCACACCGTGTGCGCCTTCTGCCCTTGCAGCGCGCCCTTGTAGAGCGCGCGCGACTTGCAGTGCGGCACAGCGTGATCGACGAACAGCCGGTGCTCGAGATGCTGGCCGGCATCGGCGAAGTACAGCCCGGTCAGCTCGGCGTCGCCGCCGGGACCGTCGTAGACCACGGTGCCGACCACGCGGACCAGATCACCACCGAAGGTCAGCGCGGTGTGCTTGAGCGTCGCGTCCCGGCCCACCCGGATGTGGTGGTGGGACAGGTGAACGGCGTCACCGGCCCACTCCTCCATCGAGGCGAAATCGAGCTTGGCGCCGTCGCCGACGACGATCTCGATGTTGTCGGCCAGCGTCGCACTCCCCTCGTGCACCATCGCCACCTGAGCGCTGGACTGCGCGCCGATCCGGATCACCACGTGACCGGCAGCGGCGCGCGCCGCTGACGTGCCGACGAAGGTGATCACCACGGGTTCGGCGATCTCCACGCCCTGCGGGATGTCGACCAGCAGCACCGTTTCACTGGCCGCCCACGCGCGTGCGGAGGGCCGGTCGGTCGGCAGCTGGCCGGCGAGACCCTTGAGCGCTGCGGCCTCGTCGCCGGTGACCCGGCGGATCGAGACACTGTCGGGCGCCTCGATCAGCAGGTGCTCGTCGGTCATCGCGTGCTCGAACGGTGCGTCGACTTCGAGGCCGCGGAGCCGGCGCAGCGGGGTGAACCGCCAGTTCTCCTCTTTGCCGGAGGGCACGGGATGGTCCGCCAGGTCGGCGGAGCCGATGCCGTGCAGGTGCGAATCCGGTTGCGCGCCAACGGTCCGGCCGCCGACATGGGAGTGGCGGGTCAGACCGTGTTGCTGGGTGGGCGGGCCGGCTTGGGCTACTGCAGTCACGTCGGTCGTCGTTCCATCTTCGTCGAGGGTGGGTTCGGTCAGGGCAGGTGCGCTGGCCACGATTAGCCCACTGCCCCTTCCATCTGCAGTTCGATCAGCCTGTTGAGCTCGAGCGCGTACTCCATCGGGAGCTCACGGGCGATCGGCTCGACGAACCCGCGGACGATCATGGCCATCGCCTCGTCCTCGGTGAGCCCGCGGCTCATCAGGTAGAACAGCTGATCCTCGCTGATCTTGGAGACGGTCGCCTCGTGGCCCATGGAGACGTCGTCCTCGCGGACGTCGACGTAGGGGTAGGTGTCGGTGCGCGAGATGGTGTCCACCAGCAGGGCATCGCACTTCACCGTCGAGCGGCTGTGGTGGTTACCCGGATTGACCTGCACCAGCCCGCGATAGGAGGTGCGTCCGCCGCCCCGCGAGACCGACTTGCTGATGATCGTCGAGGAGGTGTGCGGCGCCAGGTGCAGCATCTTCGCGCCGGTGTCCTGGTGCTGGCCCTCGCCGGCGAACGCGATGGAGAGCACCTCGCCCTTGGCGTGCTCGCCCATCAGCCAGACCGACGGGTACTTCATCGTCACCTTGGAACCGATGTTGCCGTCCACCCACTCCATGGTCGCGCCTGTCTCGGCCTTTGCCCGCTTGGTGACCAGGTTGTAGACGTTGTTCGACCAGTTCTGGATGGTGGTGTACCGGCAGCGGCCACCCTTCTTGACGATGATCTCGACGACCGCCGAGTGCAGCGAGTCGGACTTGTAGATCGGCGCGGTGCAGCCCTCGACGTAGTGCACGTAGGCGTCCTCGTCGACGATGATCAATGTCCGCTCGAACTGGCCCATGTTCTCGGTGTTGATCCGGAAATAGGCCTGCAGCGGGATGTCGACGTGCACGCCGGGCGGGACGTAGACGAACGAGCCGCCCGACCAGACCGCGGAGTTCAGCGCCGAGAACTTGTTGTCGCCTGAGGGGATCACCGAGCCGAAGTACTTCTCGAAGATCTCCGGGTGCTCGCGCAGGCCGGAGTCTGTGTCCAGGAAGATGACGCCCTGACGTTCCAGGTCTTCCTGGATCTGGTGGTACACGACCTCGGACTCGTACTGGGCCGCGACGCCACCGACCAGCCGCTGCTTCTCGGCCTCCGGGATGCCCAACTTGTCGTAGGTGTTCTTGATGTCGTCCGGCAGGTCTTCCCAGGAGGCGGCCTGCTTCTCGGTGGACCGCACGAAGTACTTGATGGTGTCGAAATGGATGCCGGACAGGTCGGCGCCCCAGGTCGGCATCGGCTGCCGTTCGAACAGCTTGAGCGCCTTCAGCCGGCGCTCCAACATCCACTGCGGCTCGCTCTTCTTCGCCGAGATGTCGCGGACGACGTCCTCGTCGAGCCCACGGCGGGCAGAGGCCCCGGCCTTGTCCGAGTCCGACCAGCCGAACGCGTAACGGCCGAGCGTGTCGATCGTCGCGGCCTGGTCGATCCTGGCCTGGCTCAGGTCCGGCGCCTTCTCAGGTGCTGTGGTCATGAACATCCTTCCGTTTCGTCACGGGGACGAAGGGGTGCATGCGGCGGTTGGTGCGAATCCGGGTGCTGCGGCGGGTCTGGCGGTGGTGCGGCGGGTCTAGCTGTGGTGCGCGAGCTGGTGCGACGGAGAGGCCGGAGTGACCGCTCGTTTGACGGGAACGGTGTCGATCGGGATGAACGTCGTGCACACGGCGTCGCCGCGGGCGATGGTGGCCAGCCGCTGGGCATAGGTGCCCAGTTCCCGGGTGAAGACAGCCATCTCTTCTTCGCAGAGCTGCGGGAACTGCGCCGCCACGTGCCCTACCGGGCAGTGGTGCTGGCACAGTTGCTTCCCGACGCCCACGTCGTGCAGCGAGGCCGCGAACCCGGACCCGGTGAGCGCGGTGGCCAGGATCTGCGCCCTGGTCGCAACATCCGGTGCGGCCGCAAGCTCGGCGCGGTAGGGATCGACGACCGCCTCGGCGCGGCGCCGCGCGAAGTCCCCGATGGCCTCGGGGCCGGCCGTCTCGGAAAGGAAGTTCAATGCCTGCACGGCCAGTTGGTCGTAAGCGTGCGGCAGCCTGGCCCGGCCGGTGTCGGTCAGCAGGTACGACCGCGCCGGACGGCCACGACCGCGGTCGCGCCGCGCCGGCGCCTCCCGCGAGCTGACCGCACCCTCGTCCGTCAGCTGGTCGAGGTGCCGGCGGACCGCGGCCGGCGAGATACCGAGCCGTTCGGCGAGTGTGGCGGCCGTCAACGGGCCGTCGGCGAGCAGCAGATCGATGACCGCCGCGCGGGTCCGACCCTCCGCAGAACGCTCGGCCGGCGCGCCCGCGGCGGGGCCTCCGGTCGGTCGCGGTTCGGTTGCGGCGGTTTTCACAACACCAGTGTGACCTTTTTCGGCGAGAAGATCAAAGGTGGGCTCGGAAGGTCGCTCCTAGACTGCACCGATGGCCACGGACGGGGCGGCGAAACGGGTTGGTTCGGGTCCCCGTCCGTTCAATCCCGTTCCCGCCGACGCAGCGCCAGACGCAGCGCCACTGGACACCGTCGAGCGCGCTCAACTGTCCAGGCTGCGCCGGTGGGGTACCGCGGGGGCCTTGCTGCTGATGCTGGGCACCGGTTCGTCGTACGGCGCGGCCACCCCGATCCCGAACCCGGTCGACGGCATCCGGATCGTCGGCCTGCTGTCCCGGGTCGGTCCCGCAGCTCTCGCCTGCTCCTACTCGGGCATCGGTCTCATCGTGCTGTGCTGGGTGCTCATCGGCCGGCTGGCGGCTCCCGGCCGGCCCCGGCGGCTGTCCCGCAGCCAGCTGAGCCACACCCTGGCGATGTGGGCGGTGCCGTTGCTGGTCACCCCACCGCTGTTCTCCCGTGACGTCTACTCCTACCTGGCCATCGGCTCGATGATGGTCAACGGCCACAACCCGTACGACAGCGGGCCGTACGACGTGCTGGGCGACTCCGATCCGTTCGCGCACCAGGTGGACGTCCGATGGCAGCACACGCCGAGCCCGTACGGACCGGTCTACCTGCTGATCACCAGGGCGATCGTCACGGTCGCCGGGGACAACATCGTGGTCGGCGTGCTGCTGCAGCGACTGGTCGAGCTGGTCGGCGTGGCGATGATCGTCTGGGCGCTGCCCCGGCTGGCGCGGATCTGCGGATTCGACCCGGTCGCGGCGTTGTGGCTGGGGGCACTCAATCCGCTGGTGCTGTTCCACCTGATCGGCGGCGGGCACAACGAGGCGCTGATGCTCGGCGCGATGCTGGCCGGGTTGGTGATCGGGCTGCAGCGATCGATGATCGGCGGCACCGTACTGATCACGCTCGGGGTGGGGATCAAGGCCACCGCCGGGATGACGCTGGCCTTCCTGGTGATCATGCTGGCGCTGCGGGCCGGCGGCCGATGGCGGGACCTGCTCCGCTGCGGTGTACAAGTCTGGGTCGTCGCTGTGCTCACCTTTGCCGCCTGCACCGCGCTGGCCGGCGTGGGCGTGGGGTGGGTGGTGGCGCTCGGTGCTCCGGGTTCCGTGCGGTCCTTCCTCTCGGTGTCCACCACGCTCGGCGTGGGGGCCGGTGAGGCAGGTCTGCTGCTGGGGCTGGGCGACCACACCCAGGCCGCTCTCGACGTCATGCAACCGGTCGGCACCGCCATCGGCTCGATCATCGCGCTGATCATCATGTGGCAGTGCTGGCAGCGACGGATCAACCCGGTGCTGGGCCTTGGCATGGCGATGGGCGCGTTCGTGCTGCTCAGCCCGGTGATCCAGCCCTGGTACCTGCTGTGGGCGGTGTTGCCGCTGGCCGCCTCGACAGCTGATCCGCGGATCCGGACGGGTGCGGTCTGGCTGACCGTGCTGTTCTCGGTGACGATCATGCCGAACGGCGCCACGATTCCGGTGTACGTCATCGTGCAGGCCGTCGTCGTGGCGGCCGTCGTCGTCGGCTCGGTGTTCCTGGCGCTGCGCCGCAGCGGGTTGCCGAGGTCACATCCGCGCCAACAGGGCACCGATGTGCTGATGGCGTGAGCCTCGCGGAGCGGCACTTATCCTCGAAGGATCATGGCAAGTCCCGAGCCTCAGCCCTTTCCGGAACCCGCCCCGGCAGACGCGGCGCTGGTCGTCGACGGGCTGGTCCGGCGGTTCGGGTCGCTGCGGGCGGTCGACGGGTTGTCGATGACGCTGCCGCGGGGCAACCTGGTGGCCCTGCTGGGCCCGAACGGCGCCGGCAAGACCAGCACCCTGGACGTGTGCACCGGTTTCGCCCGCCCGGACTCCGGCACGGTCCGCGTCCTCGGGCTGGACCCGTGGAAGCAGAGCCGATCGCTGCGGCCGCGGATCGGGATGATGCTGCAGGCAGGGGGCGCGCACGCGGCGGCCAGGGTCGGCGAGATGCTGACCGTCATCGCCCGCTGCTCGGCGCGGCCGCTCGACCCGAAGTGGCTGCTGGACACCCTCGGGCTGAGCGATGCCGCGCGCACCCCGGTGCGGCGGCTGTCCGGCGGGCAACTGCAGCGATTGAGCCTGGCCATGGCCCTGGTGGGACGGCCGGAACTGCTCTTCCTGGACGAACCCACCGCGGGAATGGACCCGCAGGCCAGGCACCTGGTCTGGGAGCTGCTGAGATCTGTGCGGCGGGACGGGGTTTCCGTGCTGCTCACCACCCATCTGCTGGACGAGGCTGAACTGCTCGCCGATCGGGTGGTGATCATCGACCACGGCCGAGTGGTCGCCGAGGGCGCCCCCGCCGAGTTGACCGGCAACGCGCCCGCCCAGTTGCGGTTCACCGCGATCGCCGGGCTCGACGTCGACCTGCTGTGCTCCGCCCTGCCACACGGCTATTCGGCCAGGGAGGTCTCGCCGGGCAGATACCTCGTCGAAGGCGATATCGCGCCGGCGACCGTCGCGACGGTCACCTCGTTCTGCGCGCGGGTGGGCGTCATGCCGTTCGATGTGCAGGTCGGCCACCGCACGCTGGACGAGGTGTACCTCGAGCTGACCGGGCGGGAGATCCGATGAGCGGCAACGGGTTCGCCGGGGACCGGTTCGCGGTCGGCCAGTTCACCCCTGACCCGCGCCCCTCGGCGCCGGCGCGGATGATCACCGCCAGCGCCGGCTTGGAACTGCGCCTGACGCTGCGCAACGGCGAGCAGCTGTTGCTGGCGGTGATCATCCCGCTGGCCGCGTTGATCGGCGGCACTTTCGTCACGGTGATCGCCCTGCCCGAGCCGCGGATCGACTCGGTGACCCCGGGGGTCCTCGCGCTGGCCGTGCTGTCCACCGCCTTCACCTCGCAGGCGATCACCACCGGCTTCGACCGCCGGTACGGGGTGCTCAAGCGGCTGGCCGCGGCCGGCATGAGCCGTCCCCAATTGATCGCCGGCAAGGCCGCTGCCGCGTTGGTGGTGGTCGCCGGTCAGTTCGTGGTGCTCGGTGGCGTCGCGCTGGCGCTGGGCTGGCATCCGGAGGGCAGCCCGCTGTGGCTGGTGGTGGTGACGGTGCTCGGCACCGCCGCGCTGCTCGGACTGGCCCTGCTGCTCGGCGGGACGCTGCGCGCCGAAGGCGTGCTCGCGCTGGCCAACATTCTCTGGCTGATCATGGTCGCGCTGGGTGGGGTCATCGTGCCGCTCAGCTCCGCTCCCCCGTGGCTGCAGACGGTCGGTGAGCTGACGCCGGTCGGCGCGCTGTCCCAGGCCCTGCGGGCGGTCCTGGAGGCCGGGCAGGCGCCGACCTGGCAGTCGCTGGTCGTGCTGGCGGGTTGGCTCGTGCTGGGCTGGGCCGGGACCGTACGGTGGTTCCGATGGCAGTGACAACGGATCCGACCGACCGCTCTGCCGACCATGGGCCGGTCCGGGCGCGGCCACGGTGGGCTCGGTGGGCTCGGTGGGTGCCCTCCCTGCATCTGCAGAAGGCCTTCGCATGGGCTGCCGTGGTGACCAACGGCGCGATCGCGGTGACGGGTGCCACGGTCCGGGTGACCGGCTCCGGTCTTGGCTGCCCGACCTGGCCGGAATGCCAGCCGGGCTCGTTGGTGCCGGTCGCCCGGGACGACCTCTCTGCGGTTCACCAGGCCATCGAGTTCGGCAACCGGACACTGACCGGGGTGGTGCTGATCGCCTCGCTCGGCACCTTCCTACTGATCTGGCTGGCCAGGCCCCGCCGCTCCCGGTTGACCTGGTTGGCCGCCGTGCTGCCCGCCGGCGTGCTGTTCCAAGCGGTCTGGGGTGGGCTGACGGTGCTCACCGGCCTGGCCTGGTGGACGGTCGCGCCGCACATGCTCGTCTCCCTGGTGCTGCTGTTCGTCGCCATCATCGTGCTGGTTCGGCTGGACGAGGGTGACGGCCCGCCGCAACCGGTGGTTCCCCGGCCGTTGCGGATCCTGACCTGGGCCACGGTCGGGGTGCTGGTGGCGCTCTGCGTGGCCGGCACGCTGGTCACGGCCGCCGGGCCGCACGGCGGGGACGATGCGACGCCGAGGCTGGACGCACCGGTGCGTGCGCTGGCCCAGGTCCATGCCGACCTGATGTTCCTCTACCTGGGCCTGCTGGTCGCCATGTCGGTCGGGTTCCTGGCCGTCCGCGCTCCCCGGCGACTGCTGGTCAGGACGCTGGTGCTCATCGCGGTCACGGCGGCGCAGGGCCTGATCGGCCTCGTGCAGTACGCCACCGGGGTTCCGGAGGCGCTGGTCGTGGCGCACGTGCTCGGCGCGGTGCTGCTCACCTCGGCCGCCGCGAGCGTGGCGCTGGCCACCCGCAGCCGACCGATCCAGCCGCCGGCTCAGGGCCCGATGGCGGGGCGGGCCGAGAATTCCGAGGCCCGCAGCGTCACCGGGGTGACCGTCGAACCACTGGACACGTAGACCTGCAGTCCGACCGCGCCGCGTGCCTGCAGCGCGCTGGTGGAGTCAGCGATGCTGACCTGCCAGGCCGCCGGCTCGGTTCCCGCCGCGGGCCACACCTTCATCCGGAACGTGGTGGGTGACGTCCCCGTCACCTGCACCCGCGCCGTCACCTTGGCACCGCCCGCGACGGAGACACCGCTGGGCGCGACCTCCGGACGCAACATGATCACCGTCGGCGATCCGTTCAGTGCCAGCAACGACATCGCCACCGATCCGTCCGCCCTGACCCGCAGCCTGGCCTGGTACTCCGCGTTCGTGCCCACCCGGCGGCCGATGACGCCGACGTAGGAGCCGTTGCCGGTGGCCAGCTTGTCGGCGGTCAGGGTGACCCGGAGGTCGGTGTCACTGGAGGACACCGCCGGCAGCACCGCGGCGTCCGTCTCCCCGGCCTTCGCCGTCATCGACGCGACCCCGGCGGTCACCGAGTACTTGGAGCCGACCCCGGTCAACGACCAGGCGCCGCCGCGATCCGCCGTCCCCCAGCCCGCGGCGACGGTTCGCGCGAAGGCGTCCGCGGCGAACGGGTCGTTCGCCGGCGGCGCCGTCACCACCACGTCCTTGCCCGTCGAGGCGGCGGCGCCGTCGTCGTCGGTGACGCTGAGCGTGATCCGGTACGGCCCCGCTGCCGGGTAGCTGTGCGACGAGGTGGCGCCGGTGGTCTGCGTCCCGTCGCCCCAGTTCCAGGAGTAGCCGGCGACGACGCCGTCGGTGTCGACGGACGCGCCGCCGTCGACCGAGCAGGCCAGCACCGCGCAGGAGACGCTGAAATCGGCCAGCGGCGGCGCATTCCCCGGAGCGGCCGCGCTCAGCACGTGCGAAACGACCGCGACCGCGCCGCCGGTGTCGGTGACGGTGAGCGTCACCGGGTAGGAGCCGGCTGCTGGATAGGCGTGCGAACTCGTCGCGCCGGTGGTCACCGAGCCATCGCCCCAGGCCCACGAGTAGCTCGCGATCGCGCCGTCCGGGTCGGCCGAGGCGCCCCCGTCCACCGAGCAGGTGAGCACTGCACACGACCCGCTGAACGCCGCTTGCGGTGGCTGATTGGTCGGCAGCACCGAGAAGTCGCCGAACCTCGTCGTCACCGGGGTGACCGTCGAGGAACTGGACAGGTACGCGTTCATCCCGACCGAGCCCGGTGCCTGCAGGCCGGCGAGGGAATCGGTGGCGGTGAGCTGCCAGGCGGCCGGCTCGGTGCCGGTTGCTGACCAGGCCTTGGCCCTGATGGTGGTGGGAGTGACCCCTACAACCTGCAACCGGACCTTGACGGCCGCGCTGTTCGCCGTGGCGGCACCGGGCACGGTGATCTCCGCTTTCAACGTGCTGACCGTTGCCGAGCCGGGCAACGAGAGCAGGGACAGCCCGACGGAGCCGTCCGGGCGCACCTTCACCCTGGCCTGATACTCCAGGTTGGTGCCCGTGTGCCGGCCGATGATGCCGACGTAGACGCCGCCGCCGGTGGGCAGTTTGTCGACCGAAGTCGTCACCCGCAGGTCGCTGTCGGTGCTGGACACCGCCGGCAGCATGGCCGAATTCGTCTGACCGGCCGTGACAACGGTTCTGCCGAGGCCGGCGCTCACTGAGTACTTGGACGCCGTGCCGATCGTCCACGGGCCGCCCGCGTCCGCACTGCCCCAACCGCTGGTGAGGGTCCGGCCGAACGCGTCGGCGGCCAGCGGTTGGTCGCCTGGCGCGGTGGCGGTCAGCATGTGCGACACCGCCGCGGTCTTGCCGAGGTTGTCTGTCACCAGCAGCGTGACGGTCTTCGCGCCGCCGGTGGCAAACGGGTGGGCGGCGGTCGACCCGGTGCTGGCGGCGCCGTCACCCCAGTCCCAGGCATAGGAGGCGATCGATCCGTCCGGATCGGTGGAGCCGGTCCCGTCGACCGAACACACCAGTTGCGAGCACGACCCGGTGAAGGCCGGCGCCGGCGCCTGGTTGGCCGGCGCGGTGTCCCAGATGTCCACGATGGGGCTGGCAGTGGTGCTGTTCGCCAGCGGCGGCAGCCCGTACATGTCCTGCAGCGTGCGGAGCACCGAGTAGTGGTCGATGTGCTCGGGGTACTGGCCGGTCCGGACACCGGCCCCGGCAAAGATGGTCGGGATCCGATTGCCGGCATTGTTGTCGTCCTCGTCCCAGGTCAGGACGAGCAGGCTGTTGTGCTGCTTGGCCCACTGCAGGTAGCCGTCGATGTTGGTGCGCAGCCAGGTGTCGGCCTGCCCGATGGTGCCGTCATGCATGTCGTTGTTCAGGTTCGGCACCACGATCGACACCGTCGGCAGGGTCGCGAAGTCCGTCGGCAGGCTGGTCAACGGTTGATTCGAGGCCGCCGGCACGTTGGTGAAGTTGACCCAGGGATTGTGTTTGCGGGCGTACGGGCCGCTGGTGCAGCCGGTGTAGCCGGGGCTGGGCAGCGATTCCGAGTAGCCGATGAAACTCAGGTTCGCGCCGATCAACTCCGAGCCCAGGTTTTCCGCGGTCAGGGTGTTCGGGCAGGTGTTGTCCAGCACGCCGTTCAGCGCGCCGAGAACAGGGCGATGTAGTTCGGCTGGCTGGGGTGGGTGATCGCAAAGGACTGGGTCATCGAGGCGCCGGAGGTGGCAAGTGAGTTGATGTAGGACCCCGCGGGGTTGCCGATGATGTTCTGCGCGGAGTGGTTCTCCATGATGACCATCAGCACGTGGTCGTAACGCGGCAGCGCCGAAGCGGCGGCGGTGGCGGTCCCGGCACTGACGCCGAGCAAGGCCGTCATCATCGCGGCGATGATCCCCAGAGTTGCGACTCGCCGGACAGCACGCATGACACCCTCGTCCCTGGATCCCCCTGGAGTCCCTGAATGCGGAGCGCAACGCTTCTGGCGTCCCGGGACTAGCCCAAACGGGGAAGTGCCTGCTCACAGCCGATGTGCCACTGACGCGAAGTGATCGCGGTGGCCGATCGCGGGGATGCCGTCAGAGCGGAATGACGTCGGTCACGTCCGATTGCAGCGCCGCGAGTCGACGATCGAACGTCACCAAGCGCCCGCCGTGGTGCCGGGCCAACTCCGCCAGGTAGGCGTCGGTGACGTCGCCATGACCGCTCACCTTGGACAAGATCGCGCTGGTGTACGGAACGGCATCGGGCCAGAACACGTGACCGGGAGCAGCGGTCAGCGCCCCCAATAGGCCGATGCCCTCGTCGGGCGTCGCGCCCAATCGGATAGTGGCGCGGATCAGCGTGCCCTGCGTGATCGGCGTCGTCGCATATGGTCTCGGTGAGCCGGCGAACCAGCGCACGGCGGCGTCGTGGTGGACGTGCCCTGCCACTGTCATCGCGATCAGGACATTGCCGTCCAGCAGCACGGTCATTCGTCGTCCATCGCCTGCCGCACGTCGTCCATCGTGATGATTCGGCCGAGGTCGACGACTGTGAGGCCGGTGCGCGGATCGACCGCCAGTCGATTGCCGGAGGTAGCCGGCTGCGGATTGACCGCCCGGGAGACGTACTCAGCAATGACCTTGCTCACCGACGTGCGCCGATCGGCGGCAATGGATCGAACCCGCTCCAGCACGTCTTCGGGCAGATCAACCGTGGTTCTCACAACATCAGCGTAACAGCACTGCATCAGTGCATCAGTGCATCAATTGCCGCGTGGCATTCAACGCCCGGTGCCGGCCATCCGTTCACGATCGGCCGGGCTCGGCGTGAGCTGGGCCGAGAGCTCACGATCCCAGCCATCGGCCACCGGAATGCCGGCCTCCTCGCAGACGACTGCACCGGCCTCGACGCCGGACACAATGGCGTCACCGAACGCGCCGTCGCCGGCCACCACGACGATCCTGGCTCCGCTGCGGCCCATGTAGCTGATCACTGCGATGGCGGGCCCGGTGTGCTCGGTGACGAAGGCACGCAATCGAGCTACCTGCTCCTGGTCGTGCGGGGACGATGCTGCCGGCCCTTCGGCTACCGACGGGCTCACCACGGCCAGCCGACCACCGGCAGGCCGACGACGGAATCCGCGGCCCAGGCCACTGACACCGCGGTCAGGTACAGGTTGGACAGGTGGAACAGTGTCATCGGCTTGGCCGCCGCCCCGCGCAATACCCTGGTGTGCAGCAGGTGCGCCATGGCCAGGAACCAGAGTCCGACCGGCACCGCGACGGCCGCGTAGATCCAGGACGAGGCCGGGACGAGCAGCATCGAGCAGGCGACCATCGCCCAGCTGTAGAGGACGATCTGCCGGACGACCACCCGCTCGGTGGCCACCACCGGCAGCATCGGAACGCCGGCCGCGGCGTAGTCCTCGCGGTACCGCATCGCCAGCGCCCAGGTGTGCGGCGGTGTCCAGAAGAAGATCACTCCGAAGAAAACCCATGCGGGCCAACCGATGTCGCCGGTGACGGCGGACCAGCCGATGATCACCGGCATGCAACCGGCAAGACCACCCCAGACGATGTTCTGCGAGGTCCGCCGCTTGAGCCACAGCGAGTAGACGAAGACATAGAAGAGGATGGCCAACACGGCCAGCACCGCGGCCTGCCAGGTGGTGGCCAGGGCGAGCACCGCGGTGGCGGCGATGCCGAGCAGCACCCCGAAGATCAACGCGCCGCGGGTGGAGACCGTGTGCCGGGCCAGCGGCCGGGTGCGGGTGCGTCGCATGACCGCATCGATGTCGGCATCGACCACGCAGTTCAGCGCGTTCGCGCTGCCAGCTGCCAGGGTGCCGCCGACCAGCGTGGCGATCATCAAGCCGATCGGCGGTACCTGCCGCTGCGCCGCGAACATCGCCGGGATGGTGGTGATCAGCAGGAGTTCGATGATTCGCGGCTTGGTCAGCGCCACGTAGCCACCGAGCTTGGCCGGCATCGCCGGACGCCTTGCGGCATCGGACACTGGCGAGAGCGGCGCGGGGTCCTGGTGGTCGATCCCCGGCTTGGCGGCACCGGACCGGGACACGACCTTCACGCGGACTCCCCTTCCTGGTGCTGCCTGACGTCAACCGGTGATCCTGCCAGGCCGCGACGTCGGAACGCCGTCCGGACCGCGCAGCGGCGCAGACGGTCATCTTAAGCGGGACGCCGGGGGTGCGCCTTCCCGGCTCGCCGACCCCGATGTGCAGCCCGAACCCGTTCGGCCCTGTCGGTGAGCTGTCGGTCAACTGTCGGTGACCGCACGCCTACCGCGCCTCAGCACCGGCCGTGGAGTGGGTACTAGGGTTGATGTGCGCTGTCAGACAGCGCAGCTGCCAGTCCAGACACGTCCCGCGATCGAGTCCGCGCGTGCTGCGGCGATCGCCACCCTAGGAGGGTCGCCCGCTCGTGACCAGTTCCGCTGCCACCGCCGATATCCCCGCGCTCACCGAACCCTTCGTTCCCGACGACTGGTCCGACGTGGACTCCCGGGCGGTCGACACCGCACGGGTGCTGGCGGCGGACTCCGTGCAAAAGGTCGGCAACGGCCACCCCGGCACGGCGATGAGTCTGGCCCCACTGGCGTACGCGTTGTTCCAGCGGGTGATGCGGCACGATCCGGCCGATCCGCACTGGCCGGCCCGCGACCGGTTCGTGCTCTCCTGCGGGCATTCGTCACTGACCCTCTACATCCAGCTGTACCTGGCGGGGTTCGGGCTGGAACTGGACGATCTGAAGGCGCTGCGCACCTGGGGTTCGTTGACCCCGGGTCACCCCGAGTACCACCACACCAAGGGCGTGGAGATCACCACCGGCCCGTTGGGCCAGGGCCTGTCCTCCGCGGTCGGGATGGCGATGGCCGCGCGCCGTGAGCGGGGCCTGTTCGATCCCGACGCGGCCCCGGGTGATTCGCCGTTCGACCACTTCATCTACGTGGTGGCCTCGGATGGGGACATGGAGGAGGGCGTGACCAGCGAGGCGTCGTCGATCGCGGGCCGCCAGCAGCTGGGAAACCTGATCGTCTTCTACGACCACAACGAGATCTCCATCGAGGACGACACCAACATCGCGCTGTCCGAGGACGTCGCGGCGCGGTACGAGGCCTACGGCTGGCATGTGCAGAAGGTCCAGGGCGGGGAGAACGTCGTCGGCATCCTGGAGGCGATCGAGGCGGCGAAGGCCGTCACCGACAGGCCCTCGTTCATCGAACTGCGCACGATCATCGGGTACCCGGCGCCCAAGTTGATGAACACCGGCAAGGCGCACGGCGCGGCGCTGGGCGTGGAGGAGGTCGCGGCGGTCAAGGAGATCCTTGGCTTCGACCCGGACGTCAGCTTCGAGGTCGACGACGTGGTGATCAAGCACACCCGGCAGGCGGTTGACCGCGGCGAGGCGGCCAAAGCAGCGTGGCAGAAGGGCTTCGACTCCTGGGCCGCGGCGAACCCGGAGCGCAAGGCGCTGCTGGACCGGCTGACCGCGCGGGAATTGCCCGAGGGCTGGACCGACGGGTTGCCGACCTGGGAACCCGATCCCAAGGGTGTGGCCACCCGTGCCGCGTCCGGGAAGGTGCTGAACGCGCTGGCCCCGGTGCTGCCCGAGTTGTGGGGCGGTTCGGCCGACCTGGCCGAGTCGAACAACACCACGATGGCCGGCGCGGACTCGTTCGGGCCGCTGGCCGCGAAGACCGCGCACTGGGACGCCAAACCCTACGGACGCACCATGCACTTCGGGATCCGCGAGCACGCCATGGGGTCGATCCTCACCGGCATCGTGATGCACGGCCCGACCCGGCCGTACGGCGGCACATTCCTGCAGTTCTCCGACTACATGCGCCCCGCGGTCCGGCTAGCCGCCCTGATGGGGGCCCCGGCGATCTACGTGTGGACCCACGACTCGATCGGCCTCGGCGAGGACGGCCCCACCCACCAGCCGGTGGAGCACGTCGCGGCGCTGCGGGCGATCCCCGGGCTGTCCGTCGTGCGCCCGGCCGACGCCAACGAGACCGCGCACGCCTGGCGGGCGGTGCTGGAGCGGCAGGCCGACTGGTTCTCCGGGCCGGTCGGGCTGTGCCTGACCCGGCAGGCTGTTCCGGTGCTGGAGGGCACGTCGGTGCAGGGCGTGGCCAAGGGCGCCTACGTGCTGGCCGATGCGGATGACACAGTGGGGGATCTCCGAGTTATCTTGCTGGCCAGCGGCTCCGAGGTGCAGATAGCGGTGGCCGCGCGCGAAGCCCTGCAGGCCGAAGGGATCGGCACCCGCATTGTTTCGGTGCCCTGCCTTGACTGGTTCGAGGCACAGGATTCGGCATACATCGAGTCCGTGCTGCCCTCCAATGTGACGGCCAGGGTGTCCATCGAGGCGGGCATCGCGCAACCGTGGTGGCGGTGGCTGGGAAGCCACGGGCGCCCGGTGTCATTGGAACACTACGGCGCGTCCGCGGATTTCAAGACCCTCTACCGGGAGTTCGGCATCACGTCGGAGGCCGCGGTTGCGGCGGCCCATGAGTCGCTGGCGGCCGCGGCCGCCGGGTCCGGCCCCAGCACCGCATCGAGCCAGGACCAGTTGGCGCACGCCGGCACGGACAGCCCCAATCCCTGACCGAATCCCTGAAGCCCTGAATCCCTGAATCCCTGAATCCCTGAATCCCTGAATCCCTGAATCCCTGAATCCCTGAATCCCTGAATCCGAGCCCATCCGACCTGGTTAGGAAGTTGATCTCGATGACCACACCCACCAGCACCGGCCCGTTGGCCGAACTGTCCGCCGCCGGGGTATCGCTGTGGCTGGACGACTTGTCCCGGCAGCGCCTGCAGTCGGGCAACCTGGCCGAACTGATCAAGAGCAAGCACATCGTCGGGGTGACGACCAACCCGTCGATCTTCGCCGCCGCACTCAAGGACGGCGCGTCCTACCAGAAGCAGATCAGTGAGCTGGCCGCCCGCGGCGCCGACGTGGACGACACCGTCCGCGAGGTCACCACCGACGACGTGCGGGACGCCGCCGACCTGTTCACCGCGGTGTTCAACACCTCCGGCCACGTCGACGGCCGGGTGTCCATCGAGGTCGACCCGCGGCTCGCCAACGAGACCGACGCCACCATCGCGCAGGCGCAGGAGCTGGCCAAGATCGTCGACCGGCCGAACGTGCTGATCAAGATCCCGGCCACGCTGGCCGGGCTGCCGGCGATCACCGCGGTGATCGCCGAGGGGATCAGCGTGAACGTGACGCTGATCTTCTCCCTGGAGCGCTACGGGGAGGTCATCGACGCCTACCTCGACGGCCTCGATCAGGCAAAGTCCAGCGGTCACGACATCTCCGAGATCCACTCTGTCGCATCGTTCTTCGTGTCCCGGGTGGACACGGAAGTCGATAGACGACTGAAGGCGATCAACTCCCCCGAGGCCGAGTCGCTGCTCGGCGAGGCCGCGATCGCCAACGCCCGGCTGGCGTATCAGCTGTACGAGCAGAAGTTCACCGGGGCACGGTGGGAGGCGCTGGCCGCGGCCGGCGCGACCAAGCAGCGTCCGCTGTGGGCCTCCACCGGCGTGAAGGACCCGAAGTACGACGACACCCGTTACGTGGTCGAGCTTGTCGCTCCCGGAACGGTGAACACCGCACCGGAGAAGACGATCGACGCGGTTGCCGACCACGGCGTCATCCGGGGCGACACCGTCACCGGCGCGTACGCATCGGCCTCGGCCACCTTCAGCGCCCTTGAGTCGCTCGGCGTCGACCTCGCCGACGTCTTCGAGGTCCTGGAGACCGAGGGCGTCGAGAAGTTCGAGCAGTCCTGGGCGGAACTGCTGCAGACCGTCGCGGACGCCCTGGCACACGGGGGCACGCCGACCAGCTGACCACAGCAGGTCCCGGGAAAGGAACGCATCGGCTGATGGCGAGCACCGTGATCAATCCTCTGCGCGATCCGCGCGACAAGCGACTCCCGCGTATCGCCGGTCCGTCCGGAATCGTCATCTTCGGGGTGACCGGCGACCTGTCCCGCAAGAAGCTGATGCCGGCGATCTACGACCTGGCCAACCGTGGGCTGCTGCCGCCGGGGTTCGCGCTTGTCGGCTTCGCCCGCCGCGACTGGGCCAACGAGGACTTCGCCAAGGTCGTCCACGACGCGGTGCGTGAGTACGCCAGAACGCCGTTCTCCGAAGAGGTCTGGCGGCATCTGGCGGAGGGTTTCCGGTTCGTCCAGGGCGCCTTCGACGACAACACCGCCTTCGACAATCTGGCCGCCACCCTCGGGGAACTGGACCGGGTCCGTGGCACCGGCGGGAACCACGCCTTCTACTTGTCCATCCCGCCGGGTGCGTTCCCGGCAGTGCTGCAGCAGTTGAAGCGCTCGGGGCTGTGTGACCCGCACGCCGAGGAGTGGCGCCGGGTCGTCATCGAGAAGCCGTTCGGTCACGACCTGAAGTCCGCGCAGGAATTGAACTCTCTGGTCAACGATGTCTTTCCGGAAGACAGCGTGTTCCGGATCGACCACTACCTCGGCAAGGAGACGGTGCAGAACCTGTTGGCGCTGCGCTTCGCCAACGAGTTGTACGAACCGATCTGGAACAACAACTACGTCGATCACGTGCAGATCACCCAGGCCGAGGACATCGGTGTCGGCGGCCGGGCCGGCTATTACGACGGCATCGGCGCGGCCAGGGACGTCATCCAGAACCACCTGCTACAGCTGATGGCACTGACCGCGATGGAGGAACCGGTCGCGTTCAACCCCAACGATTTGCGGCGGGAGAAGGTCAAGGTGCTATCCGCCGTCACGCTGCCCAAGGACCTGTCCGTCGGCGCGGCCCGCGGCCAGTACGCCGGTGGCTGGCAGGGCGGCACGAAGGTGCTCGGCTACCTGGAGGAGGAGGGCATCTCGCCGAAGTCCACCACCGAGACCTACGCCGCAGTCAAGCTTCTCGTGCAGACCAGGCGGTGGTCCGGGGTGCCGTTCTACCTGCGCACCGGCAAGCGGCTCGGCAAGCGCGTGTCGGAGATCGCGGTGGTTTTCAAACGCGCTCCGCACCAACCGTTCTCGCAGAACGACACCGAGGAACTCGGGTCCAACATGCTGGTCATCCGGGTCCAGCCGGACGAGGGTGTGACCATCCGCTTCGGCTCCAAGGTGCCCGGACCGGCGATGGAGGTGCGCGACGTGTCGATGGACTTCTCCTACGGGCAGTCGTTCACCGAGGCCTCCCCGGAGGCTTACGAACGGCTGATCCTGGACGTGCTGCTCGGTGAGCCGTCGCTGTTCCCGCAGGACGAAGAGGTCGAGCTGTCCTGGAAGATCCTCGATCCGGTCGAGAAGCATTGGGCCAGAACGGGAACCCAGCCCGAGCAGTACGGCTCGGGCTCCTGGGGCCCGAAGAGTGCGGACACCATGATGGCCCGCGACGGACGTGCCTGGCGTCGGCCGTGACCGCCGCCCGTGAGCTGGGGAGCAGCCGGTGATCATCGACCTGCCGTCGACGAACTCGTCCAAGATCAACAGGGCGCTGGTTGACCTGCGCGAGAAGGGCGGCTCGATCACCCTCGGCCGGGTGCTGACGCTGGTCATCATCACCGACGAATCGGCCGCCGAAGATCCCATCGCCGCGGCCAACGCCGCCTCCTTCGAGCACCCCTGCCGGGTGATCGTGGTGGCCCGCGGCGCGCGCCGGGCGTCGCCACGGATGGACGCCCAGATCCGAGTCGGTGGGGACGCCGGCGCTTCGGAGGTGGTGGTGCTGCGACTGTACGGCAGCCTCGTCGACCACGGCGCGTCCGTGGTCGTGCCGCTGCTGCTGGCCGACGCACCGGTGGTGGCCTGGTGGCCGGGTGACGCTCCGGAGGTGCCGGCGGACGACCCCATCGGCGAGCTGGCCCAGCGACGCATCACGGACGCCGCCGCCGCCAAACGCCCGGGGGCGCAACTGACCAAGCGCATCGGGTCCTACCGACCCGGTGACACCGATCTGTCCTGGACAAGGATCACCCGCTGGCGCGGGCTGCTCGCCTCGACGATGGACCAGCCGCCGCACGACAAGGTGACGTCAGCGTCGGTCTCCGGCGCTGCGGACTCGCCGTCCGCCGACCTGCTCGCGGCCTGGCTCGCCGTCGCACTGAAATGCCCGGTGAAACGCATCAAGTCGCCGGCGAAGAGCGGGCCGGGCCTGCACTCGGTCATCCTGTCCCGACGGGCGGGCGACATCAGCATGGTCCGGCCGCAGACCATCACCGCCGAGCTGCGGGTCGGCAACCAACCGGCGCGGCACGTCGCACTCCCCCGCCGTGGCCTGCGGGACTGCCTGGCCGAGGAGCTACGCCGACTGGACGCCGACGACGTCTACTCCGAGGTGCTCTCGAAGGGTCTGGCGCTGGTGGCCAAGCACTCCGAGGCGCCCAAGGCCGGAACACCGGCGACCACAACCACGTCACGGACCACCGCGACAAAGGCCCGCGCCACGGAGACGAAGGCGGCGCCCGCGAAGGCCGCTTCCGCGAAGGCCGCTTCCGCGAAGGCCGCTCCTACGAAGGCCGCTCCTACGAAGGCCGCTGGGACGAACGGCAAGCCGCAGGCTCGCCGCGCCCGCGCGGTCAAGGTCCCCGCTCCCGGGACGGTGGCCAGCGAGGCTGCGTCCCCGGAGAACACCGCCAGCTCGAACGGCGCCGCGCCCGCGACCGCCGGACCCGCCGATCCGGCCGAGGCACCGGTGTCGGGCTCGGCGGGCTCGAAAACCGGCCGCGTTCCCGGTCGGAGGCGCGCCGCACGATCCGCGAGCACCTCGTGAACAACCGCGAGGTGGTGATTCACGGCACTGCCGGACTGCTGGCGGCGACGACCGCGGCCCGGTTGGTCACTCGGCTGGTCGACCTCCAGTCCTCCGGCCGTGTCCCGGCCGTGGCGCTCACCGGGGGCGGCGTCGGCACCGACGTGCTGCGCCAGCTCAACGCCTCACCGGCGCGCGATGCCGTCGACTGGAGCCGGGTCGAGATCTTCTGGGGCGACGACCGTTTCGTGCCCTCCGACGATCCCGAACGGAACGAGCGACAGGCCATGCAGGCGCTGTTGGACCACGTCCGGGTCGACCCGGCCAGGGTTCACCCGATGGCAGCCTCGGACGGTGAGTTCGGCGATGACGTTGATGCCGCGGCCAGTGCGTACGGCGATCTGATCGACTCGAGGGACGGCCTGGATCTGATCATGCTGGGCATGGGTGGTGAGGGTCACGTCGCGTCCGTGTTCCCCGAGTCCCCTGCGGTGTACGACACTCGACCTGTGGTGGCGGTGCGTAATTGTCCCAAACCTCCACCCACCAGGGTGTCGCTGACGCTGCCCACCATCCGCCGTGCCACCGAGGTGTGGATCATCACGGCAGGCGCGGAAAAGGCAGGAGCGGTCGCCATGACGTGGGATGGTGCGGGAGAAGTGGCAGTGCCGGCCGCGGGCGCCGTCGGTAGGACCAGGACACTCTGGTTGCTGGACAAGCACTCTGCGGCGGCGCTTCCGCCGGGCATCTCGCGCGCGCCGATCGCCTGACTCCCACCACGGGAGTGTCAGTACCGTCCGGCCGCACGGTGGACGCACAGTTGCAACGCAGAGGAGAACACGCATGACCAAGGCGCCTGTCACCGTCACCGTCACCGGTGCGGCGGGTCAGATCGGGTACGCACTGCTGTTCCGCATCGCCTCAGGGGCCATGCTGGGACCTGACACCCCGGTTCGGCTCAGCCTGCTCGAAATCACCCCGGCGCTCAAGGCGGCGGAGGGCACGGCGATGGAACTGGACGACTGCGCCTTCCCGCTGCTGGCCGGCGTGGACATCACCGACAGCCCCAAGCAGGCCTTCGACGGCACCTCGGTGGCGCTGCTGGTCGGCGCCCGCCCCCGCGGACCGGGGATGGAGCGCGCCGATCTGCTCGAGGCGAACGGCGGCATCTTCAAGCCGCAAGGTGAGGCGATCAACGCCGTCGCCGCGGACGACGTCCGGGTGCTGGTGGTGGGTAACCCGGCCAACACCAACGCGTTGATCGCACGGTCGCACGCACCCGACGTACCGGCCGACCGGTTCACCGCGATGATGCGACTGGACCACAATCGCGCCTTGTCGCAGGTCGCCACCAAGTTGGCGGTGCCGGTGTCCGACGTGCACAAGATCACCATCTGGGGTAACCACTCGGCCAGCCAGTACCCCGACCTGTTCCACGCCGAGGTCGGCGGAACCCCGGTGGCCGACCAGGTCGACCGGAAGTGGCTGGAAGACGACTTCATCCCGACCGTCGCCAAGCGTGGCGCTGCCATCATCGCGGCCCGTGGTGCGTCGTCGGCGGCGTCGGCCGCCAACGCAGCCATCGATCACGTGAACTCCTGGGTGCTGGGCACACCGGCCGG
>Ga0208081_1000004_pt1 | contig 57439 bp, 50 predicted proteins | sample NGESurshal092012_6_FD_184479 | JGI IMG/M metagenome (GOLD analysis project Ga0208081, IMG submission 184479) | Arctic peat soil microbial communities from Barrow, Alaska - NGEE Surface sample 415-1 shallow-092012 (SPAdes) | ecosystem: Environmental > Terrestrial > Soil > Wetlands > Peat ...
TCATCCCCTGGGCGTCTCCGCCACTGGTCAGCACCGCCAGCCGGACGGTGCGGGGGTCATCCATCTCGTGCTCTCCGATCATGATCGACAACGGTCCGGGGTGCCGCGCGGTCTCCGCCTACCTTGGCAGGTCGCCCGACGATCGTGCCGGCCCAGTGTGGATCATCTGATAGGTCGGACCCGCCCGCCCTTCCGGCCGGGGTCTGCTGCGCAGACGGCGAGTTCGGGAACAACCAGATTCGGCTGCGACCACCCATTCGGCCTACCGCGGGCTACTCTGGGCAATTGACTGAGGGGCTGCATCATGAACGTCGACCGGCTTCGTTCCATCGCCCTGTTCGACGGGCTGACCGATGATCAGCTGCGCGAACTGCTCGCGGTGGGCGAGGAAGTCCACTTCGACACCGGTGACGAACTGTTCACCGAGGCGCGGCCGGCTGATTTCTGGTGGCTGCTGCTGGAGGGTTCGGTCGATCTGCTGCGCCACGTCGGACAGGAGGACACCAGGCTCGGCGTGATGTCCACCCCGGGGCAATGGGCCGGGGGATTCCGGGCCTGGGACGAGCACGGCGTGTACATGGCAACCGGTCGCGGATCCTCCCCCGGCGTGGCGCTGCGGGTGCCTGCCGCCAAACTGGCCGAGCGGGCGAACGCCTGGTTCCCGTTCGGCGCCCACCTGCTCAAGGGCCTGATCCACACGGCGCGCAGCATCGAGACGATGGCCCGCCAGCGTGAGGCGCTGGTCGCCCTCGGCACCCTCGCCGCCGGGTTCGCCCACGAGATCAACAATCCGGCGTCGGCGGCCACCCGGGCGGCCGACGCGCTCGAGGCCAGCTGCGAGGATCTGCAGTCCTCGCTCGGCAGGCTGGCGGAGCGGTCGATCACGGCCGGGCAGTTCATCGCCCTCGACGCCCTGCGCCGTGACATCGATCCGGACGCCGCGCGTTCCGACCCGCTGGCGATCGCCGATCGGGAGGACGCGCTGTCGGACTGGCTCACCGATCGTGGGGTCGACCGTGATTGGATCATCGCTCCCTCGCTGGCGGCGGCCGGGCTCGACGTCGCCTGGTGCGAGAAGGTGGCCGAGGTGCTCGGCGGTGACGCTATCGGGCCCGGCCTGGAGTGGATCGCCAGCTACCTGTCGACGTCGGCGCTGCTGGCTGAAGTCAAGGAGTCCACCCGGCGCATCTCGGAACTCGTGGATGCGGTGAAGTCCTATTCGCAGATGGACCGTGCCTCGATGCAGTACACCGACGTCACCCAGGGCCTGGAGAGCACCTTGGTGATGCTGGGCCACAGGATGCCGACCGGGGTCACCGTGGTCCGCGACTACCGCGCACAGTTGCCCCGGATCGAGGCCAGTGCGGGTGAGCTGAACCAGGTGTGGACGAACCTGATCGACAACGCCGTCGACGCCATGAACGGGGCGGGCAGGCTGCGGGTGTCCACCCGGGTCGCCGAGGACGGCGTCATCGTCGAGATCGGCGACAGCGGAACGGGAATGACGCCCCAGGTGCGGGCGCATGCGTTCGAACCCTTCTTCACCACCAAGGGTGTCGGCAAGGGCACCGGTCTCGGGTTGGACATCGCCCGCCGGATCGTCGCCGAGCGGCACGGCGGCGAGATCACCATCGACCAGCAACCCGGCGAGACGGTCTTCCGGGTCCGGCTGCCGCTGCGGGCACCGGCCAGGCGCTGACGGCCGCACGGTAGGAGCGGGCAGGCGCCGGTAGGAACGGTCGCCAGGACGCACAGCCACTGAGCGCCGGTTTGATGAACTGGGCTCCGACATATGCCGGCGCCGAGTGTGACAAAGCGGGCGCCGTGTGGGGATGTGGGGCTGTAGAGCGCGTACACCGCTGCTCAGCCCACTCCCGCGATCACATGCCGCCGTGTCAGCGGCGCCCTCAGTCGGCAGGTCCGGCCGATTCCGGCAGCACCCCGGCGGCCCTCGCGGCCTGCTGGTACGCGTCCGCCAGCGACTGCACGGTCTCGTGCGCATTGAGTCCGCTGGGGTTGGGGAGCACCCACAGTTCCGCGCCGGCCAACCGTCGCGGCTGTCGCCCGGCCGTCACCGAACGGTCGCCGAACGCCTCGCGGTACGCGGTGATGCCCAGCACCGCAACCACTTTCGGCCGCGTCCGGCTGACCAGCTCGGTCAGCGGCCCGACTCCGGCCCGGACCTGGGCGGGGGTCAGCTCGTCGGCACGCGCCGTCGCGATCGGCACGAGGTTGGTGATCCCGATGCCGGCATCGAGGAGCAGTTGCCGGTCCGCATCGCTCAGCCCGCGCCCGGCCGTGAATTCGCGCGGGGTGATCCCGGCCAGGTGCAGCGCCGGCCAGAACCGGTTGCCCGGGCGCGCGAAATGGGTGTTCACCGCCGCGGTCCACAGGCCGGGGTTGATGCCGACGAACAACAGCCGCAGTGGGTCGGCGATCAGGTCGTCCACCCCGGCGCCGCGGAACGATTCCAGCTGCACCCTGGAGAATCCCGGTGCCCGCTTGGGCGCTGCCATGATCAGCGGCGGGAATCGTTGCTGGACCGGTGATCTCCGGACAGATCGGTGCTCGCCTGGGGCGTGTTCGGCGGCACCGGGCGTGCCGGGACCGTGCTTGCCGGGATCGGGCCTGACGGGACCTGGCCTGACGGGACCTGGCCTGACTGGACCTGGCCTGACGGGACCGGGCTCCCCGGCTCGTCCCCGGACAGTTCGCGGACAGCCAGCTCCCGTACGGCCGCCCGGTCCGCCTTGCCGGATGAGCGCTGCGGGATGTGCGCGACGAGCAGCAGGTGCCGCGGCGCGGCGGCGGGTCCGTGCGCGTAGGTGGCCGCCCGGCGCAGCGCCGACAGGTCCGGTGGCTGACCCGGCCGCGCCTGGACGACCGCGACCACCGCAGCCCCCCACTCCTGATCCGGAACCCCGGTGACAACCACGTCGGCCACCCCGGTCACCCTGCTCAGCACCGACTCCACCACGGCCGGGTCGATCTTGATCCCGCCGGTGACGATCACATCGTCCGCGCGGCCGACGACGCGGATCGCCCCGGGCGCGGTCAGTGCGAGATCCTCGGTGAGGAAGGTCCGGACACCGGTGCGCGGGTCCCGGGCGAACGCCGGATGTCGCGGCATGTCGCGATAGCCGAGGGCGACCACCGGCCCGGTGATGCCCACCCGTCCGACGGTGCGTTGCACGGCCCGCCCGACGCGGGCGGAACGGGGATCGCTCCGATCCGATTCCGGATCGATGCTCACGCTCACCCCGTCCAGCGGCACCCCGTCATACACGCACCCGCCGCAGGTTTCGCTCATCCCGTAGGTGGTCACGACCCTCGCGCCGGCCTGCTCGGCGTCGTCGATGAGCGCGAGGGGGGTGGCGGCGCCGCCGACCAGCACGGCGGTGAAGGTGGTCAGCGCGGTCGTCGCGTCCGGATCCGCCAGCACCCGGTGCAGCTGGGTCGGTACCAGTGAGGTGAACCTCCGGCCCGCGGGCATGCGATGCACGGCGGCGGTGAACAGCTCCGCCGTGAACGGAGGTGCGGTGTCCAGGATGACCGGCTCCGCGCCGGCGGCGATCGAGCGCAAGAGCACCTGCATGCCCGCAATGTGATGGGCGGGCAGCGCGAGAAGCCAGCTGCCCGAATCATTCTCGCCGCCAGACAGCGGGTATGACCGGGGGTCCGCGAGCCCCGGCAGGGCCGACAGCCGGCGCCTGGTGCCGTCGATCGACGCGGCCAAGGCCGACGCCGGCAGCAGGGCTCCCTTGGGGACGCCGGTGGACCCGGAGGTGGCGATCACCAGCACCGTCGGGTCGTGCCGGTCGTCCTCCGCCTCGGCCAGCGCGGCGCCCGCAGCGAGAGATGTTGTCAATCTTGCCGTTTCGGCGCCGGCGTGGGCAGGGACGGGGAGCAGGGCCGGCCCGTTGCCGTCAAGGGCCCAGCGCAGCCGGGGGAGCAGCTCCAGGATGCGCTCGCCCGTGGGCATCGGGAACGCTTCGACAGTTCTTGCCACGACGGGTTTCCTGCGCTCGGGCGAGCTCAGTAGGCCCACGGATAGGGAGAGAAGTCCGCGGGGCGTTTCTGCAGGAACGAGTCCCGGCCCTCGACCGCCTCGTCGGTGCCGTAGGCCAGCCTGGTCGCCTCGCCGGCGAACAGTTGCTGACCCACCATGCCGTCGTCGGCGAGGTTGAACGCGTACTTCAACATCCGTTGCGCGGTCGGCGATTTCCCGTTGATCTCCGACGCCCACTGCAGCGCAACGGTTTCCAGTTGATCGTGTGGGACCACCCGGTTCACCGCGCCCATCGCGTGCATCTGCTCTGCGGTGTATTCCCTTCCCAGGAAGAAGATCTCGCGGGCGAACTTCTGTCCGACCAGCCGGCTCAGGTAGGCCGATCCATAGCCGGCGTCGAACGAACCGACGTCCGCGTCGGTCTGCTTGAACCTTGCGTGCTCGGCACTGGCCAGCGTGAGATCGCAGACCACGTGAAGGGAATGACCGCCGCCCGCCGCCCAGCCGGGAACGACCGCGATGACGATCTTGGGCATGAATCTGATCAGTCGCTGCACCTCCAGGATGTGCAGCCGGCCGGCGCGCGCCGGATCGACCGTTTCCGCGGTTTCCCCTTCCGCGTACTGGTAGCCGCTGCGGCCGCGGATGCGCTGATCGCCGCCGGAGCAGAACGCCCAACCGCCGTCGCGAGCGCTGGGACCGTTGCCGGTCAGCAAGACGCAGCCGACGTCGCCGGTCATCCGGGCATGGTCCAGCGCGCGGTAGAGCTCGTCCACCGTGTGCGGGCGGAACGCGTTGCGCACCTCGGGACGGTCGAAGGCGATCCGGACGGTGGGCAGGTCCACGTCGGGCCCGGCCGAACCGCGTCGGGGACCGATGTGCCGGTGGTAGGTGATGTCGGTGAAGTCGAATCCCTCGACCTCGCGCCAGCGGGTCGGGTCGAAGATCGCGCTGACGGCTGCGGTGCCCATGCCGGTCAGCCTAATCGGGCCGTCGCGGGCAGCTGTGCCTCGTCTCGACCCGCGGCCCGGCGCGCCCCCCAACGGCGCGGATCAACATCTACAGCGCGCATCAAGATCGCGGTTATGGGAATGAAGTGACGCGAGTGAACTGCTTCATCCGCGCAGGGAAAGTTGATCCGCGCTGTCAGGGGGAGGTTTTCGGTTGCGGGGGCGGCGGCGGACAGGGAACATGACCTGCGGATCGGGGTCCCGCAACGCTGCCCTGGGGGCACGATGGCCGACGTCAGAGCAACAGAGGTACCGGACAACGCGCCGGACGATGTGAAGCAGCGCGCCGGCGCGGAAACCAGAGCCCCGGCCACCGATCCGACGCTCGGCGTCAAGGTGAAGCTCCGCGCCAACGGGGCACAGCCTCCGCGGAACCGGCTGGTCGTCATCGGCGACTCGCTGACCCACGGTTTCCAGAGCGGCGCCGTCTTCAACACCGACCTGTCCTACGGCGCCATCATCGCGCACGAACTCGGCTGGCTGAACGAGTTCCGCTACCCGCGCTATCCGGGATTCGGTGGGCTCCCGTTCAACATCGAATACGTGCTGCGCGAACTCGAGGACAGATTCGGTGCCACCACGAATCCCTTCGAATTGCCCTTTGCGGTGTTCAAGGTACGCAATCTCATGAACGACATCGAGGAGTACTGGGAACGCGGACCCGGAGCGGTGCCGCCGAATATCGGCGCCTACAACCACGCGCTGGCGGTGTTCAGCTGGGATCTTCGTGACGCGCTGGAGAAGACCGCGGCGATCTGCACCACCGCCGCCGCCAATCCAACGAACAACCTGCTCGTCCCGATGGTCGACAACGCCGCCGACCGATCCGCCCTGCGCGTCTACCCGGGCTGGTCGGACGATGTCAAGCAGCAGACGCTGTTCGACGTGGCCAAGATCCTGGGTGACGACCGGGATCCCACGATCCAGCAGGAGGGTATCGAGAAGCTGGTGGTCTTCCTCGGCGCGAACAATGCGCTGGGCAGCGTCGTCAGCCTGAAGGTGAAATGGAGTCAGGATCCGGGATACGCCGACAGCGCGACCAAGCGCAATTACACGGTCTGGGATCCGGAGCATTTCCGCAGGGAATTCGACCTGGTAGTCGGCGAGCTCGAGAAGATCAATGCCAGGAACGTGATCCTGTGCACCGTCCCGCACGTCACGATCATCCCGGTCGCCAGGGGGGTGGGGACCAAGAGCGCGCCCGGCTCACGCTATTTCGACTATTACACCCGGCCGTGGATCAGCGACGCCGATTTCGACCCGATGCACGACCCGAACATCACCGCAGCGGAGGCGCGCGCCGTCGATTACGCCATCGATCTGTACAACGAGCACATCGAGGCCGCCGTGAAATCCGCCCGCGACGCCGGCCGGAACTGGTACCTGTTCGACATTGCCGGGGTGCTGGATCGGCTGGCCTGGCGGCGCTACATCAACGATCCGTCGGCGGCGCCGCCGTGGTGGTCGAAGTACCCGCTGCCGCCGGCGCTGGCGGCCTTGACGCCGGAACCCGACACCCAGTTCCTCACCGCGAACGGTCAGGGGGGACGGCGCAAGGGCGGGTTGATCTCGCTGGACGGCATCCACCCGACGACGGTGGCGTACGGCATCGTTGCCCAGGAGCTCATCGACATCATGCAACTCGCCGGGGTCGGGTTCGCCTCCCCGAACGGCGCCCCGCGTCCGCAACCCGTCACCGTGGATTTCGACCGGTTGATCGGAAGGGACACGCTGGTCAACGCGCCACCGCAGAACGTCAACTCCACGTTGGACATCGTCGGCTGGCTCGATCAGACGGTGGACGTGTTCTCCCAGTTCTTCATCCACCACTAGAGCACCACCAGCAGAGCACCACCACCAGGGGCACCACAAGACGTCCGACAAGACGGAGCTCAGCCCGGGGCCAGCAACACCTCGGCCAGCGCCTCACCCAGCCAGGCGGCGTAGTCCTGGGTGCTCCAGCCGCGGCGCCGGACCAAGAGGTCCCAGGTCTGCACGCTGTTGATCGCCCAGATGATGTCCCGCGCCCGGTCGACGGTCAGCCCGGGACGCAGCGCACCGAGTGAGGAGAGCTTGCCCGCCCAGCTCTGCGCCCCGGTCAGCCGTTCGGAATCGGCGACGTCCAGGTGGTGCCGCAGGTCCGGATCGCCGGCCGCGGCACCGGCCACCACCACCGACATCACCGGGCCGAGCCGCTCGAGGATCGCCCCGGCGAGCTGGCCGTACCCGTCGAGCAGGGCCCTCGGGTCGGACCGGCTTCCGACATCCCTGACGTCCTCGCGTTCGGCGAACGGAACAGGCTCCTCGTCGCCCACAAGCCGAACGTCGTAGAGCCGCTTGAGCAGCTCCGCCTTGGATCCGCAGGAGTTGTAGACGGTCTGTTTGGAGACGCCGGCCGCCCCTGCGATCGACGCGATGGTGGTCGGTCCGTACCCCAGCTCGACGAAAAGGCGTTCGGCCGCATCGAGAATCCGGCCTCCGGTGGCCCGGGCCGCTTCGTCCCGGACCGGGCTGACGTACGAACGGGTGAATTCCATTGGACTCCTGTTCAAATGACTCTACTATCAGTCTAGCGACCTGGACCCGAGTCCGTCACCTCGAGCACCGGGCGCGTCGCCGGCGGCAAACCCAGTGCGGCCCGACGTTCCGCTGGACTGGAATCCGCCGTCGTGGTGGAGCGAGGTCGTCGGGTCGGCTCGGCCTGTGGTGCTGGCCAGCCAGGGCAGCATCCGGCCCGACGTCAAGTTGCTGGTGCCGACGGTGCGTGCCCTGGCCGAGGAGAACGTGCTGGTGGTCGTGACAACCGGGCAGTCCGATCCCGATGAGCTCACCCGGCACTTTGGCGGCGAGCTGCCCGCGAACGTCAGGGTCACCCGGTTCGTCCCGTACGACCTGGCACTCTCGCACGCCCGGGCCTTCGTCACCAACGGCGGGTACACCGGCGTGACGCTGGCATTGGCCAACGGCGTGCCCCTGGTGCAGGCCGGCACCACCGAGGAAAAGGTCGAGATCGCAGCCAGAATCAGGTATTCCGGTGTCGGTCTCGCCCTTGGCACGACACGCCCGACGTCGCGTGCGATCGCCGACGGGGTCCGGCGGGTGCTGACCGAGCCGGGTTTCGCGGCGGCGGCCGGCCGTCTCCGGGATGAGATGGCCGAGCACGACGCCGGCCGGGAGGGCGCCGACCTGATGGAGCGACTGGCGGTCACCGGGCGGCCGGTGCTGCACAGCGAGGGAGTCGGTGTTGGCGTGGCCGAGTCATAGACTGAGCGACCCCGAGATGCCCTGTTCGCGCCGGAATGGGACGATCTGCGCCTGAACTCGTTCGGATGAGGACGTGCTGGTGGCGCGCACGGGGGGTCAACCGTGGTGCGATCTGCCGTAGCTGTACAGGTCGGCTCGCACCCTGCGACGGGTCGATCGAGTGTGCCCGGACCGCTGCGGCGGGTGCTTGCCCGGGCCCTGCTGATCGTCGGAGCATCCGGCTTGTTCATGGCCGGCGCAGGTGCAGCGCTGGCATCGGCCGGGCTCGGTGACTCGGCCGGGCTCGGTGACACTGCCCCGTCGATGTCGTGGGACAACACCACGGCCCTGGAGATCGACGCCACGCCCGGCGCCAGCGTCTCCGCAACGCTGCTCAACAACACAGCGGCGGCGCTCGACATCAGAATGCAGGTGGATGCGCCCGATGAAATCGCGGTGACGCCGGCACGGCTCAGCATTCCTGCAGGAGGGACGAAAGCGATCAGGGCCGAGCGACACCCACGAGCGCAGGACCGGTTGTTCGCGTGATCTGACCCGACCTTGATGCCGCTCACACAGCTGTTCATCGCGAGCGACCGGCCGTCCCGGCATTCGCCTGACGCCGTCGTGTCGGCCGATCTCCCCGCTTCTTTACCCGATCCGAACACGGCGCGGACATTCTCCGAAGCGAGTCCCGGCAGTCTGACGATCAACGGCCGGTGAGGTGCCGGCTCGCATGGCGAAGGAGCATCGATGACGTCGAAGAGAACCATTCGGACGGTGCTTTCCGGTGGCGTGCTGGTGACCGGTCTGGGCGCGGCGGTGGTGCTGGCGAGCCCCGCTGCGGCCGCGGACGCCACGACAGCGGGGAGAATTGCCGCGCTGGACGGTGCCAAGCCTGCGATCTGCCAGCATCTGGACAAGATCTCTCAGCGGGAGAGCAGGCTTGTTGCCCGCCTCGGCGCGGACGCGAACACGAGAGGCTCCATCGCCTGGTTGAAGGCGAAGGCGGACGCCGCGACACAGGCCGGCGAGACCGAATTGGCGGCCATGTACACCGATCGCGCGACCAGGCGCAGCCAAATCCTGGACACCCTGAACGCCATCGGCCCTGACCTGGCGGCGTTGGTCAAGGCGCATTGTTCCTGAGCTCCGGCTCCTGAGATCCCGATGCGGCCGATCCTCGGCGCGGCACTGGCCGGGCGACCTGGCCCCGGGCGAGGCTGGTGCCCATGAATGACACACCCGCGCGCGGTCTGGTGCTGGTGATCGAGGACGAAGCGGTCATCGCCGACGGCGTGCGCCGCTACCTGGTCGCCGCCGGCTTCGGAGTGACGATCGCCGCGACCGGCCGGGACGGGATGGCTGCGATCGCCCGGGACCGCCCGGTCGCAATCGTGATGGACATCGGCCTGCCCGACGCCGACGGCGTGGAGCTGTGCCGGCAGCTGCGATCGTCCGGCGACTGGACTCCGGTGTTGTTCGCGACCGCCCGGGACGAGGACGTCGACCGGATCCTCGGGCTGGAGATGGGTGGCGACGACTACCTGGTCAAACCGTTCAACCCGCGGGAGCTGGTCGCCAGGATCAAGGCGGTGCTACGGCGGTCGTCCGGGCCGGCGAACGCGCCCGTGCTGCGGGCCGGGCGGGTGCGGGTAGACCCGGCGCAACGCCGGGTCTGGGTTGACCCTGACCCTGACGCCGACGCCGACGCCGACGCCGACGCCGGCGACACCGCACCCGACCAACGTATGGCCGCCGAGACCCGCGAGATCGACCTGACGGCAACCGAATTCGATCTGCTGGAGTTCCTGGTCCGGCATCCCGGCAGGGTTTTCGAACGAGCCGGGCTGCTCAGTTCGGTGTGGGGATACAGCGCCGGTGCCGGCCCGCGGACCGTCGACGTGCACGTCGCGGCCCTGCGCGCCAAGCTCGGCGACGCCAGCCCGATCCGGACCGTGCGGGGCGTCGGGTATTCGGCGGATCCGCGGTGACGACCGCGGACGAACCCGCGTCGTCGCGTCCGGCCAGGACTGCGCGGACCAGCCTCGCGGTCAGGGTCACGCTGCTGGTCATTGCGGTTGCCGTGCTGGTGGCGGTGATCTCCAGCGTGGTGGGCATTCTGGTGGTCCGCCGGACGCTGCTCGACGCGGCGACGGAGGCGCTCGCCGACCGCGCCGACCTGGTGGCCGCTCAGCTCGCCGCCGAGCCGTCCTCCATGGCAACCGAGCTGGCCTCGACCGCGGCGATCCTCGGTGATCAGGGCATCACGGTCGTCTCGATCGGACCGAAAGGGGCTGTGACGGGAACGGATCGGCGCTCGGTTCGCGCCGCTCGGCAGGCCGGCGCGAGCGCCGCCGTCGACGGCGCGTCAGTGTCAGGGACCGCCACGGTGGGCGGGCAACTGCAACTGGTGCAGGCGCGGTCGACGGCCGCCGCCGGCTTTGCACTGGTGACGCCGGCCGACGTGGCGGGCGCGACCCGCCAGGCGCTGGAGCGTCGGCTGCTGGCCGCCGTGCTGGCCGGGACGGTCGCGGCCGTGCTGATCGGACTGCTGGCCGCGCGGGTGGTGTCGGCGCCGCTGCGGCGGACCGCGAGTTTGGCCAGGGCGATGAGCCAGGGCAGCCGCGGTCTCCGCGCCCCGGTGACCGGGCCGCGGGAGGTCGCCGCTGTCTCGGCTGCCGTGAACGACTTGGCGGATGCATTGCAGTACAGCGAATCTCGGCAGCGAAAGTTCCTCACCTCGGTCTCCCACGAGCTGCGCACCCCGCTGGCCGGCATCAGCGGACAGGCCCAGGCGCTGGCCGACGGCATGATTCCCGACGGCGAGCAGCGCGATGTCGGCCTCGCGATCCTGGGGGAGTCCGCCCGCCTGGAAAGGCTGATCTCCGATCTGCTCGACCTGGCCAGGCTCGGCGCCGACGGGTTCCATCTCGACCTCGGGCCGACCGACCTCGCTGCGCTCGTCACCGAGATGGCCCGGGTCTGGCAGGTGCGGTGTGCGGCGAAGGGTGTGCCGTTGGTCGTCGATGTCCCGGCCGGCGGTGTCGTGGTGACGACCGACTCCCGCCGGGTGCGTCAGGTGCTTGACGGGCTGGCCGAGAACGCGCTGCGGGTGTTGCAGCCAGGTCAGTCGTTGGTGCTCCAGGTCGGCTGGGAATCGGCTGCGGGCGACGGAAGCGCCGTGCTGCAGGTCCGCGACGGCGGGCCCGGCCTGGCTCCGGAGGACTACCCGGTGGCCTTCGAGCCGGGCGTGCTGCACGAGCGCTACCGGGGGCTGCGGCCAGGTGGCGCCGGTTTGGGCCTCGCGCTCGTGCACAGTCTGGTGCGGCGGTTGGGTGGCTCGGTGGTCGCCTCGGGTGCCCCCGAGGGCGGTCTCGCCATGACGATCCGGCTGCCATTGAAGGGTGATGGTCCATCCGCGTCCGGCAACCGGGCCAACGACGCACGACGGTGACCGACCGGATTACCGCCGGGGAAGTGTGTGGCCCGCTGTGCGGGGCCGTCGTCAGCGGCCGCTCGGCCGGTTGATCCCACGCAATAGGTGGCAACAGCGGGTGAATCTTCCCGCCCATGCTGACTCGACCGGGTGAGGCATCGCGCGGAAGGTGGCCCATTAGCGGGAGTTGGTCAAGGCTGTAAGCATGAATCACCGGGGTTTCATGGGGTGGAGTGGTGCGCGGCGCGCGCACGCGAACGTTCGATACCGAGGTTCCGGCCTGCGTTCGCGTGACCAGCGAACCGCTGGGGTCGACCGCTGGACCTGGCTGTCGGCCGGTTCGTCATGACCCAGCCGCCCACCACCGAGGGGTCGGACCAATGACGGCCACCGGACCCGCCCTTGGCGCGAACCCGGCGATCGCGGCGGCGAGCGGCGGCCAGATCCCGCCGGACTCCCATGGCGCAACCGATCCCACCGCCGGTGGCCGCCCCACGGGCGACACCGCGCGCGGCTCTGCGCCCGCCGACACCGCGCCCGCCGACACCGCGCCCGCCGGCGACAGCCCGTCCGTCGTTGCCCGGCACCGCAGTGGGGGCTCTGCCAGCGGCCTGCGTGCCCGGTTGATGGTGCTGGTCGTCGCGGTGGCGGTGCTGCTGGCGCTCGTCTTCACCGTCGCTGCCGTGTTCCTGGTGCGCGGCAAGCTGACCGACGCGGGCAGCGTCGTCCTTGCCGATCGGGCGAACCTCGTCGCGGCCGGGTTGCCCGCCGATCCGACGGCGAGAGACGCTGCACTGGAATCGATGTCGACGGTCCTGGATCGTCAGGGCATCGTGCTCGTGTCGATCGGCGCCGACGGTGCGCTGCCGGCCTCCGACCGGCTGGCAGTCCAGGCCGCACGCGATGCCGCCGCCGGCAATGCGGTCGACGGAGCCTCCGTGTCAGGGACCTCGTCGGTCGGTGGGGACATTCGGCTGGTCGAGGCGCGCTCGACCGCGTCCGGTGGGTTCGCCCTCGTCACTCTCGCGAACGGGACGGTGCCGCTGCAGGATTCTCTGCAACGTCGCCTGCTTGCCGCGTTGCTGATCGGCACTGCCGTGGCCATCGTGGCGGGCCTGTTCGCCGCGCGCTCGCTGTCCGCTTCGCTCCGCCGCACCGCAGCACTGGCCACGTCGATGAGCGTCGGTGATCGCGAGGTGCGGATCCCGATCACCGGCCCGCGGGAGGTCGCTGAGGTTTCGGTTGCTCTCAATGGCATGGCAGATGCGTTGCAGCGCAGCGAGACCAGCGGTACCGGACGACGGCCGCCGGTTTCCCGGGGGCGGGCTGCACAGAGCGATCGGGTCGTGACGCCGACGCCCGGACCGCAGCCGGTCAACCCGCCGTGGCCCAACGATGAGCTCGCGTACGGACACCTCGCGCGGTCCGACGGGCTGCGTCTCATGGGTGAGGAGGCCGGGCAGTCGGACGACCCGAACCCGGCATTGGGTGGGTTGGTGCCCATCACGGACGAGGCGGTCGGTGCGCCCGGCCCGGATACCAAGTCCTTCCACCTCGATCTCGGGCCGACGGATCTGCGGGCGTTGGTCAACCAGGTCGCACAGGCCTGGCGGGCGCCGTGCGACTCGGCGGGTGTTCCGCTGATCGTCGACGTGCCCGCGGATTCGGTGGTCGTCACCAGCGACGCCCGGCGGCTCCGGCAGATCCTGGACGAACTCGCCGAGAATGCACTTCGAGTGCTCGAACCCGGTCAACCGTTGATCCTGCACCTGGGCCGCGAGGTGGACCCGGCCAGCTCGGGAACGCCTGCCGAATCGGGAACAGCGGTCCTCCAGGTCCGTGACGGCGGTCCGGGCCTGACGACGGAGGACTTTGCGGTGATGTTTCAGCAGGGCGTGCTGCGACAGCGGTATCGGGGCAGCGGGCCGGGTGGTGCCGGCCTGGGTCTGGCGCTGGTGCATCGACTGGTGGTCCAGCTCGGCGGGTCGATCGTGGGCTCGCCGGCGCCCGAGGGTGGGGTGGCCATGACGATCCGGCTGCCCATCACCACCGGTGGGGCACTATGACCGGATGCCCACCGAGCTGACCGACCTGCTGGCCAGCGCCCGGGTGTTCGCCGTCCCGCTGGTCGAGCGATTCCGTGGCGTCACCGTGCGCGACGGCGTGCTCCTGCAAGGCCCGGCCGGCTGGGCTGAGTTCGCACCGTTCCACGACTATGCCGATGTCGATTGCTTCCCTTGGTTGCGCGCGGCCATCGATACCGCGACCGTGCCTTGGCCGGCCCCGGTGCGGCGGCGCATCGAGATCAACGTGACCATCCCCGTCGTCAGCCCCGAGCGGGCCGCGGAACTCGTGCTCGCATCGGGCTGCCGGACAGCAAAGGTGAAGGTCGCCGACCCCGCCACGTCGGTGCTGGCGGACGCCTCGCGGGTGGCCGCGGTCCGCTCGGCGCTGGGCCCCGACGGCCGGATCCGGGTCGACGCGAATGCGGCGTGGACCGTCGACCAGGCGGTGCGGGCGATCGCCGTGCTGGACGACGCCGCCCAGGGCCTGGAGTACGTGGAGCAGCCGTGCCGTTCGTTGCCGGAGCTGGCGGAGGTGCGGGCCAGGGTCCGCCCGCCGATCGCCGCCGACGAGTCGATCCGACGGGCGGCCGATCCCGAACGGGTGGCGCTGGCCGGCGCCGCCGACATCGTGGTGGTCAAGGTGGCGCCGCTCGGGGGAGTGCCCGCTGCCCTTCGGGTTGCCCGGGCTGCCGGGCTGCCCGTTGTCGTCTCCTCCGCGATCGACACCTCGGTCGGGCTGGCCGCAGGCCTGGCGCTGGCGGGGGCGCTTCCGGAACTCGGATTTGCCTGCGGGCTCGGCACGCGGACGCTGCTGACGTCGGACGTCACCAGCACGCCGGCCCTGGAATCCGAGGGGTTCATCGATGTGCCGCGGGCGGCTCCGGAGCCCGACAGGTGGGCCCAGGTCAGGGCCGATGGGCCGACGACGGATTACTGGTCGGACCGGCTCCGTAGGGTCGCGGAGTTGCTGTCCGCGTCGGAGCCGCGCGAGCACCCGACCGGCGGGTAGCCGATGGTGACGAACGCGACTGTTCATGATCGACTGCAGGGACCTTCGTCCCTTTACACGTGGAGCCCGTCCGGCGCATTCTCACGTCATGACAGAGCTCGCCGAATCGCATTTCTCCGACCTGACGGACGAGGAGTCGTGGGAGCTCCTGCGGGAGCACTTCTTCGGCCGGCTGGCCATCAGCGTGTCGGACCAACCGGAGATCTTCCCGTTCAACTACATCGTGCAGAACGGAACGCTGGTCTTCCGCACCGCACAGGGCACGAAACTGGCCGGGCTGACCGTCAACGAGCACGTTGCCGTGGAGATCGACGGTTACCACGTCACCGGTGGCTGGAGCGTGGTGGTGAAGGGCCGTGCCCATGCGGCGGAGTGGGGCGAGGACTTCGAACTGGCCCGAACTTCGGGGCTCAAGCCGTGGGTCGGCACTCGTAAACAGGTCTTCGTGCGGATCACTCCGGACGAGGTCACCGGGCGTCGATTCCTGTTCGGCCCAGAACCCGACGACATCTGACCCCCCTCAAGCTCCCCTGTGACGCAACCGGGCTCGAAGATCACCGTTTCGGGACCGGCGCCGGGGGTGGGAACCGGTCCAAGTCCCAGGTTAGTGATCATGGACGGACCAAGCAGAGCGGCACCGAGCCCTCCGGCACGCCGCGCACCAGGTCGCCGGTGCGCGGGCGCATGACGCCAAGAGAGCCGACCTTCCAGGCCCGCGAGGGTATGCTGGCATACATGAAGCGCACGACCATCAAGGTTGACGACGAGGTGGAGGCCAGGATGAGGCAGGAAGCCGCTCGTCGTGGGATCACCCTCTCCGAATGGGTGCGCGAAGCCGTCGCGGCTCACCTGCCCGGCACCGCCGTCAGTACAGGCGCCAGCCGCACCTTCCGTGTCGCCGGCGCCGGTGCGAGTGGTCGGTCCGACATCTCCGCCCGTTTTGACGAGCTGCTGGACCAAATGGGTTTCGCCGATCACGCCGACGAGCGCGATCACTTGCCGGGCTGAGTCCGACGAGTGTCAGGTCTGGTCGTCGACGCTGGCCCGTTGTATGCCCTTGCGGATCGCGACGACGCATTTCATCAGAGGTGTCTGGATCTGCTGCGATCTTTCCCCGGTCCGCTCATTGTTCCGACCCTGGTCATCACTGAGGTCGCCTATCTGATCGGGGCGCGTCTCGGTCCGCGGGCAGAGGTCCTGTTCGCCCAGGACCTGTCGGAAGGCGCCTTCGTGGTGGACCCGGTACATCCGGCGGACTGGCTTCGGATCGCCGAACTCGTGGCGGCGTACCGCGACTTCCCGCTGGGTATCGCCGATGCCTCGGTGATCGCCTGCGCGGAACGGCAGGGCGTCCTGGAGGTGGCCACCCTGGACCGGCGACACTTCGCAGCTGTCCGACCACGTCACGGGACCGCGTTGAGCCTGCTCCCCGGCTGAGGCGCGGAGTCCCGAAACGGATGAAAGTCTTTGTCAAGAAGCCTGTTCCGCCTCCACCGACCGACCATGCCCGACCTCGGCCGCCGCATCACCGATCTGGTTCCTGGCCCACGAACCGGAACCGATCACCCCGGAACACCGACCGGGTCCACTCCGTCCGCGTGGACCCCATGGCCGAGGGGTCGGACGTGGAGACCGGGCAGGAGGAGTCAATCGGATGCTACCCCGTGACGGCGAGATTGGTCTATGCCAATTTAACTCCTAAGCAGTGTGGTCTATACCAATTTACGCACCAGCCGACCACCCGGCAGCGGGGGCGCGCGGCAAGCACCAAGGGAGATTGTTCCGGTGGGACTGCTGCAGGACTTGAAGAAGTCGTCACGACTCGGGCTGTGGGTGGCAGTCGCGGCCGCCACCGTGGGAATCATCTACGGGTACGACTCGTCGAATATTGCCGGTGGCAAACTCGCGGGCCATTCCCGAAGCGCACGGCACGGTCACCGAACCCCGCTGATCCGCAGGATCTCTCGCCTCGAGCGAGTGACAGGGAAGGACTGATGACATGCTGCTGACCGCGGCCACGGTGATCGCGCACGACGGGTTGCTGCAACCCGGCTGGATTCAGATCGACGGCGACCGGGTGACGGCAGCCGGCGCCGGCGCCCCGCCCCGCCCCCTGAACCCGGACCTGGGCGACCAGGATCTGGGCGACCGAATCGTGGTCCCCGGCTTCGTCGACATGCACGGGCACGGCGGCGGCGGTGGTGCCTTCCCGACCGGGGACGCCGATCAGGCCAGGGCAGCGGTCGACCTGCACCGCCGGCACGGCACCACGACCAGCATCGCCTCACTGGTCACCGCCGGCCCGGCCGACCGACTGCGGATCGTCGGCGTGATGGCGGAACTGACCGACGAGGGGTTGATCGCCGGCACCCACTTGGAGGACCCCTGGCTGTCCAACGAACGGCCCGGCGCACACGAACAACCGGAGCTGCGCGACCCCGACCCGGCCGAGCTGGACCGGGTGTTCAAACGCCGGGCGGGGGACGATCCGGATGGTCACGCTGGCGCCGGAACGCACCGGGACTCGACGCGGTGCGGAAGGTGGTCGCGGCCGGGGCAGTGGCGGCGAGGGTCGTGGATCACCGCTCCGGTCGGCGGGGCCGTCCCGGTGGGCTCCACGGCTCCCCATGATCGGCATTGATCGCTGGGCTCCCGGACTCACCGACGCACCGCGATGCGCGCGGGCCGTCCTCGGACCTGAACAATGGCGGGCGTGAACCCGTCGACGGCGCTGGCCCGCGTGCTCGTCGACGAGTTGATCGCGTGCGGGGTGACCGAGGTGGTGCTCGCCCCGGGTTCCCGCAACGCACCACTGTCGATGGCACTGCACGACGCGGACGCGGCCGGCCGGCTCCGGCTGCACGTGCGGATCGACGAGCGCACCGCCGGGTTCCTCGCGGTCGGCCTGGCCCGGGGATCGGGCGCGCCCGCCGCGGTGGTGACGACGTCGGGGACGGCGGTGGCCAACCTGCACCCGGCGGTCATGGAGGCCCATCACGGCGGCGTGGGGCTGGTGGTGCTGTCGGCGGACCGGCCGCCATGGCTGCGTGACGTCGGCGCCAATCAGGCGATCGATCAACAGACGCTGTTCGGTCCGGCGCTCCGTTTCTTCCACGAATTCGCCGTGCCGCAACGGGTTCCGGGCCAGAACGGACCGTGGCGGGCGATGGTCTGCCGGGCCGTCGGCGCGGCGCGGGGTGCAGGCGGACGGCCGGGCCCGGTGCAGCTGAACCTGCCGCTGGCCGAGCCGCTGCTGCCCGATCCGGGGGACGACGGCCTCGAGGGCTGGCCGGAGCGGCTGTCCGGCCGGGACGGTCCCTGGACCGTGATGGCCGGTTTCGGCGACGGCCCCTCCGTGCCGCAGCCGGACGCGGGGGAGCGGGTGCTCTTCCTCGCCGACCTGACCCATCCGTGGGCCGCCCCGATAGCGGCGGCCGGCCATGTCGTGCTGTCCGAGGCGGGTGGCGCAGCCGGTTCGTCGGTGCTCTCCGCGGGCATGCACCTGCTGGCCGCGCCGGACTTCCTGGACGCCGAGCGCCCGGATCGGGTGATCGTGCTCGGTCGGCCCACCCTGTACCGGCCGGTCGGCGGGCTGCTGGCCGACTCGCGGGTCACCGTGGACGTCGTCGCGCATCCGCAGGGTTACGCCGATCCCGCCGGGACGGCGCGGGTTGTCGCTCGCGGGAGGATCGAGGTGAACTCGCTCCCCGACGCCGCATGGGCGCAACGCTGGCGCCGCGCCGATCACGCCGCTGCGACAGCGGTGCGGTCGGTGGTCGACGAACTCGACATTGCCTTCTCGCCTCGGCTGGCCCGCGACCTGGTCGCAGAGCTGCCCGCACAGGCAACCCTGGTGTTGGGGTCGTCCCAGGTGCCGCGCGATGTCGGGCTGACCGCCATCGCACGGGACGGTTTGCGGGTGCTGGCCAATCGCGGGGTGGCCGGGATCGACGGCACCATTTCGACGGCGGTCGGGGTCGCTTTGACGGCCGAGGATGACTCGGACACGGACGCCGGCCCAACGGTGGCCATGATGGGCGACCTGACGTTCCTGCACGACATGAGCGGGCTGGTGATCGGCCCGCACGAGCCTCGGCCGGACCTGACGATCGTGGTCAGCAGCAACGACGGCGGGGCGATCTTCTCCACCCTGGAGCCGGGCGAGCCGCCCTATGCTCGGGCGTTCGAGCGGGTCTTCGGCACGTCCCACGGCGTGCAGCTGGCCGGCGTGGCGGAGGCGTGCGGCGTCGAGCACGTGCTGGTGTCGACCGCGGACGAGCTGGCCGACACGATCGCCGACCCGGCCGGGATCCGGGTGGTGGAGGTGCCCACCTCACGAACGGAACTTGCGCCGACGCTGCAGCGGATGACCGACGCGGTGCGGGCCGCGGTGAGCTGACAGCTGTTGTCCTGCAGGGGTTCAGCGTTCGAAGAGCCGGAGGCCCCGCCGGTTCAGCGTTCGAAGAGCCGGAGGCCCCGCCGGTTCAGCGTTCGAAGAGCCGGAGGCCCCGCCGCGTCACGGCGCCGGCCAGACGGTCATCGAAGGTGGCCACGGCCGCCCCCGACTGTTCGGCGGCCAGCAGGACGCAACAGTCCGGCAGTTTCAGGCCCGTCTCCGCGCGCAGCAGGGCCAGCCGCACCGGAATCACCCGATCGATCGGTACTGCAGCCACGGCGAGTTGCTCCAGCGCCGCCAGGGCGCGGTCGACCACACCGGTCCGCGCTGGGCCGACAAGCACCTCGGCGAGGGTGACGACACTGGCGCTCAGTGCTTCGCTCCCCGACGCCGCGAGCAACCGATCGGCCCGCTCGTGAAGGGAGTCGGTTGCGTCCAGATGCGCGATCAGCACCGACGCGTCGAGGACGATCACTCCGGCCAGTCCGCGCGCAGGTCCTTCAGGTAGTCGGCGCCGTAGACGCCCGTCAGCGCCCCGCTGGTGCGCGCCACCGCGGCCCGCCGAGCGTCCGCGCCGCTCTGGTTATCGTCGACGATGCTGCGGTGACCCTCTTCCATCAAGCGGAGCAACAGCTTTCGGCGGTTTTCGCGTTCTGCCGGCCAGCGTCGTGCCGCGTCGTCGAGCGCACGTGCGACGTCATCCGTCTCGGTGATGACATGACGGGGTCGACTGGTCGGCACGGCCAAGTGTAACACCGTACGACAAGGTGTTGCACTTGGCCGTGCGGCCTTGTCTCGACGGCGGAACATCGCTATGCAGGGCGCTTGCGGTCAGCACTTCGTGATACTCGGTCACGCCCTTTCGGGTAAGTCGAGCGACCGCCGCACCTCGGTTTCGGTATGGATGCGTCCGGCCGCGATATCCTCCTCCGCCTCGGTCAGCGACTCGTGAATACCGGGCTGCGAGAGCCAGAACAGCGTTTCCTGCAACGATTGCCACTCGTCGGCGGAAACCATGACCACGGCGGGTCGCCCGTTCCTACGACACAGGCGCGCCGAGTGCCTCATGGGCGGCCGGGCTTCCGTGCGCCGAGCCGGTGGGACCGCTCAGCCACGCGCCTCGAGCGCGTCCCGGATCGGGATCATCTTGATCTGCGCCTCCCGCGCCTCGGTCTCCGGGTCGGAGTCTGCGACGATCCCACAGCCAGCCATCAGTCGCACGCTGCGCCCGTTGACCTGCGCACATCGCAGGGCGATCGCGAACTCACCGTCACCGCCGCTGTCCAGCCAGCCGACGGGCGCGGCGTACCTGCCGCGGGTCATCGGTTCGATGTCACGGATCACCTGGCGGGCCGCCGCTGTCGGACTCCCGCCGACCGCGGCCGTGGGGTGCAGCCGGGCGGCCAGGTCGAGTGCCGATGGTGAGCGTTCGTAAAGCCGCCCGGTGATGTCGGTGGACAGGTGCGTCAGGTTCGCCAGCTCCAACGGGACGGGAGCCGCCGGAACATTCAGTTCCACACAGACCTCGGCGAGCACGTCCGCGACCGATCGCACTGCGTACTCGTGCTCCTCGATGTCCTTGGCACTGCCCATCAGCTCGGCGGCGACGGCGTCGTCGGAGTGCTCACGCCACGCCGTACCGGCCAGCACCCGAGAGGAGATGCTGGCGCCGATCCGGCGGATCAGCAGCTCCGGGCTGGCGCCGACCAAGCCCTCGACCGCGAACGTCCAGCAGTCCGGGTAGCCGGCCGCCAGCTGTGCCAGCAGGAACCGCTCGTCGATCGGCCGGGTCGTGGTCGCCTCGAGATCGTGTGCCAGCACGACCTTCTCGAGAAGGCCGGCGCGGATGCGGGCGGTGGCGGTGGTCACTGCCGAGGTGAACCCGGCTACCGACAGTTCGGCATCGGCGTAACTGACCCGGCCGGGCGACCGGACCGCCATCGGCCGCGGCAGCGGGGTGCCGTCCAGCCCGCCGGGGCCGATCACGGTGCTGAAGCTGATTCCGTCCCGACGCCCCAGAACCACCTCGGGAACGACGGCAACGGCGACGTCGGAGTCGTCGAAACCGAGGGAGACGAACGCGACGGGCCCGGTCCCCGGAACCCCGACCGGATCATCGACCTGCATCTCGGCGGCTACGTCGGCGAGCCAGTCCTGGATGCGGGCGGCCGCAGCCGGCCCGGTGGCGGTGAACCGCCGGTGCACCCCCCAGCCGGCGAAGCCGTCGCCGCCGCGAACGAAACACAGGGCGCCGGTAGGTCGGGCGAGTGAGTCGATGAGGTCGACGGGTTCGGTGTGCATTCGGGTGACAGCCGTCGACATCAGCTGGGTGGTCGGCACGGCAGTCACGAGCGCCAAGCCTAGCCGTCCGCCGGCCGGTGTCTGTGCGACGAAGCTCTCACGAGTTCGGCGGGGTGGGTCGGCCGGGGCAAGACAGGACGAGCACGGACAACGGTGAAGAAACCACCAGTCCTCCCGCCTGCGGCCAGGTCCCCCTGCCTGTCACCTCGGACCAAGGGTCCGAGCCGGCGCCGGCCCCGTTCAGTCTCGGCGGTACCGGCCCGATCGGTTCCGTCCGCCCTACACTCGAGCGATGGCCGCCAATGCCGAGGCCGGCGCAGGGGCCGCCGACACCGATGCCGGCCGGACGGTGGCCGCCGCTGCGCGAGAGGCACCCAGCCACCCCACCGCCGGTGCGGACGCGGGGACGGGTGGCGGCGCGTCCGCCGTGACCGACGGACTCAGCGGGACTGGCAGCAAACCCACTCGGCGGCAACGCATCTGGCGAGCAACCGGCCGGGGTATCGGGCTGCTCGCGGTGGCTGTCACGGTGATGATGACCGCGCTGGCCATCGGGATGCGGTCCAACGACTCGGCGATCGACGATCACCTCGGCACCGCGACGGCCACGGTGCTGTCGGTGTCGCCGTTACGCACCGGCATCGAGTTCGTCGACGCGGCCGGAGCTACCGTCCGACCCGAAGGTGGCGTGCTGTACCCGGGCCTGCTGTCGCTGGGGCAGCAATTCGTCGTCGAGTACTCCACGCAGGATCCGCGGATCGCCAGGGTCGCGGGACGTGCCGCCTCCGTCGGCACCATCATGATCGTGCTCATCCTGGTCGGCACGTACGTGGTTGCCGCTCCGTTGATCTGGTGGTGCCGGCGCCGGTCGCGGCTCCCGCTGCTGCCGTTCCGGCGCGATCGCGAACTTCTCCCGGCGGCCGCAGCGGGACAGCCTGCGGTCACCACCCTGAACCGGCCGGTCGGATAACTCACGTCACGCAACACGCAGATGGCACGCCCTTGGTGCTGGCATCGGTAGGCTGCACGTCCATGAGTAGGGCCGGGCTGGAGAAACAGCCACAGCAGGTCGCCGAGATGTTCGATGCCGTTGCGGAGCGCTACGACCGGACGAACACGATCTTGTCCGGCGCGCAGGACAGGCGTTGGCGTCGGCACACCGTGCGCGCGCTGGAATTGCTGCCCGGTCAGAAGGTGCTCGACGTCGCGGCGGGAACCGGGGTGTCCACGAAGGCGCTGGCGGCCAACGGCGGCTGGTGTGTGGCAACGGATTTCTCGCTCGGCATGCTGTCCGCGACCAAAGACCCGTGGCTGCCGCGGGTGGCCGGCGATGCACTGCACCTGCCGTTCGCGGACGCCAGCTTCGACGCGGTCACCATCTCGTTCGGACTGCGCAACGTGGAGGATCCGAGCGCAGCGCTGACCGAGTTCGCCCGGGTGACCCGCCCCGGCGGCCGGTTGGTGGTCTGCGAGTTCTCCCGACCCCGCCCGGCACCCATCCGCTGGGGCTACCGGTGGTACCTGCACAACGTGCTTCCCAAGCTCGCCGGACGGGTGTCCTCCAACCCCGAGGCCTACACCTACCTGCAGGAAACCATCGATGCCTGGCCGGATCAGCCCTCGCTGGCCAGGCTGATCACCCGGGCCGGGTGGACCGACGTTCGTTGGCGGAACATGACTTTCGGTGTGGTGGCGCTGCATCGGGCGGTGCTCGGCGGGCATTGATGTGCCGGGCCGAGCCACCCCCGGTGTCGCGTCGTCGACGCCTGCATGTCCAGTCCGTCCCATCTGTCTGGTCTGCTCGGGTGATCACCATCCCTGGCCGTTTCGTGTCGCGTGGCAACCCGAACCGGCCAGAAACGTTGATCACCCAGGTCTGGGTTTGTCGGGCCGGAAGCGAGTCATACACTGATGGCGCGCGACCTCGTGAACGAATTCACAATCTCGATCGCAGGGCGCCGGGGCCTGCCGCCGCATCGCCCCTTTCTGTCTGATGACGACCGGTGCGGAGGACCGATGACCCAGCCGAACGCGGTGCGAAACCCCGACAACAACGCCGACGTCATCGTCGTCGGCGCCGGTCCGGCGGGTTCCACCGCAGCGACCTATCTGGCCCGCTCGGGGGTCGATGTGCTGCTGCTGGAGAAGTCGACCTTCCCGCGCGACAAGGTCTGCGGTGACGGCCTGACCCCGCGCGGCGTCAAGCAAGTACTGGCCCTCGGCATCGATGTCTCCGGACCCGACTGGCTGAAGAACAAGGGGCTGCGGGTCATCGGCGGCGGTCGCAGCCTCGAGCTACCCTGGCCGGTCTTGCAGGACTTCCCGGACTTCGGCCTGGTCCGCCCGCGGCGCGACTTCGACGACATCCTGGCCACCCTCGCGGTCAAGGCCGGCGCCCGGATGCGGGTCGCCACGTCGGTGACGGCGCCGGTCCGCGACGATCGCACCGGGCGGATCACCGGCGTGATCGCCAAGACCCAGGAGGGGCAGGCGGAGTTCACCGCGCCGCTGGTGCTGGCCTGCGACGGCGTGTCGGCCAGGGTGGCGCTCGGCATGGGCATCAACAAGCGCGACGACCGCCCGCTGGGCGTGGCGGTCCGCCGGTACTACCGCAGCCCGTCCCGCGCCGACGACGACTACCTGGAATCCCACCTTGAACTGTGGGACCGCACCGATCCGAGCAAGCCGAAGTTGCTGCCCGGGTACGGCTGGATCTTCGGCCTCGGCGACGGCACCGTCAACGTCGGCCTCGGCATGCTCAACTCGTCGAAGGCCTTCGGCAAGACCGACTACCGCGCACTGCTGCGGACCTGGCTGGACGGCACGCCCCAGGACTGGGGACTCCGCGAGGAGAACGCGATCGGCCCGATCGGCGGCGCGGGACTGCCGATGGGCTTCAACCGGACCCCGCACTACGCCGACGGTCTGCTGCTGGTCGGCGACGCCGGCGGCGCGGTCAACCCGTTCAACGGCGAGGGCATCGCGTACGCGATGGAGTCGGCCGCGATGGCCGCCGAGTCGGTACTGCAAGCGCTCGGCCGCCCCGAGGGCGCCAGCCGGGAGGCCGCCCTGGAGGGGTACTCGACCGCGATGAAGGAGCACCTCGGCTCGTACTACCGGCTCGGCGGGATCTTCTCCACGCTGATCGGTAAGCCGTCGGTGATGAAGACCGCGACCCGCCTCGGCCTGCCCCGCAAGGACCTGATGTACCTGGTGCTGAAGATGCTCGCCGGGCTGTACGACAGCCGCGACGGAGACTGGGCCGATCGCGTCGTGCGGTCGCTGAATCGGTTGGCACCAAGTGTGTAGCCGCCCGTTGTCGAGTGGTCTCGGACCGCGGGGGAAGATAGCGCCATGGTGAGCATCTACCTACCCATCGTGATCCTGCTGATCATCGTCGCGGGCTTCGCGATCACCATGGTCACCGTGGTCAGCGACGGGCTGGGGCCGCGGCGCTACAACCGCGCCAAGCTCGACGCCTACGAATGCGGTATCGAGCCGACGCCGCTGCCCGCCGGGACCGCGGGGCGATTCCCGATCAAGTTCTATCTGACCGCGATGCTGTTCATCGTGTTCGACATCGAGATCGTGTTCCTCTACCCGTGGGCGCAGTCGGCCATCCCGCTCGGCGTGGTAGGGCTGGTCGAGATCATCCTGTTCATCGTCACCGTGGCGATCGTCTACGCCTACGCCTGGCGCCGCGGCGGGCTGGACTGGGATTAGTGCCGAGTTGTCCCGAACTGATTCAACTGAGTTGATCTCACCGATGCTGATCCAACCGACGCCGATCCATTCGACACTGGTGATTCGGAAACGAGAAGGGAGTACTGGGCGATGGGTCTGGAGGAGAAACTCCCCAATGGCATCCTGCTGACCAGCGTCGAGAAGCTGGTCAACTGGACCAGGAAGGCGTCGCTGTTCCCGGCCACCTTCGGGCTGGCCTGCTGCGCGATCGAGATGATGACGACCGGCGCGCCGCGCTACGACCTCGGCCGGTTCGGCATGGAGGTGTTCCGGGCATCGCCCCGGCAGGCCGACCTGATGATCGTCGCCGGCCGGGTGAGCCAGAAGATGGCGCCGGTGCTGCGGCAGATATACGACCAGATGGCGGAGCCGAAGTGGGTGCTGTCGATGGGCGTGTGCGCCTCGTCGGGCGGGATGTTCAACAACTACGCGATCGTCCAGGGCGTTGACCACATCGTGCCGGTGGACATGTACCTGCCGGGCTGCCCGCCGCGCCCGGAGATGCTGATCGACGCCATCCTCAAGCTGCACGCCAAGATCATGGACGAGCCGCTCGGGCCGAAACGCGCCGCCCAACTCGAGGGCCAGCGCACCGACCTCGTCGCCTCATCGGTCCGGTTCGGCAAGTTGCCCGCCCCGATCGGGACCCCGCAGGTCAACATCGATCAACTGCAGCGCGACAAACTCCAGCGGGATCAACTCCAGCGCGACCGGCTCGACGCGAGCACGTCATGACCGAGGACGCCAAGCCGGGCAACCAGTCCCAGCCGCCGAGCCGAGGCGAACCTGCGGCGCCGGCGGCCTCCGGCGGGGTGCCGACCAGTTCCACCGGCGGCAACGACAGCGCGCCCGCCGCCGGCACTGCCGCGGGCAGCTACACCTCGGTGGACACGCCAGCGGAGAAGCCCTCCGGCACCACCGCGGACGCCTCGCCGCAGGCCGGTGAGTCCAGCGCGGTCGCGCAGCGCGGACTGCAGGACCCGACGTCACCGGTCACGCCGACCGGACTGGAGCGCACCGGCATGTTCGGCGTCCGCGGATCCGGTGACACCTCCGGCTACGGCGGGCTGGTCCTGGAGCCGTACACCCCGATCCCGGCCGAGCGACCCTACGGCGGTCCCGAAGGAGTGCGCGGAGCGAGGGACGAGCGGAGCAGCGGCTCCGGCCAATATGGAGAGTTCGACGAGGTGGCCGACGCGCTGGCCGCGGCCATGGCGGAGCGATCCATCCCGGCGTCGGCGATCGTTCAGACGACCGTGGCGAACGGCGAGATCACCTTCTACGCCGGCCGCGACCACCTGATCGCGCTGCTCTGGGCCCTGCGGGACGACGAGTCGCTGCGCTTCGAACTCGCGTCATCGATCTCGGGCGTGGACTACGGTCCCGGCGTGCCGCGCCGGTTGCATGTGGTCTACGAGCTGACCTCGATGACCTACCGGCGGCGAATCCGGCTGGAGGTTGCCGTCGGCGCCGATGACGCGCACGTGCCCAGCGCGGTCGCGGTGTACCCGACCGCGGACTGGCACGAGCGGGAGATCTGGGACATGTTCGGGATCGTTTTCTCCGGCCACCCCGGATTGACCCGCATTTTGATGCCCGACGACTGGATCGGGCACCCGCAACGCAAGGATTACCCGCTCGGCGGGATCCCGGTGGAATACAAGGGTGCCGAGATTCCCGCCCCGGATCAGCGGAGGTCTTATTCATGACCGACACCCATTCTCCAACAGGCGAATCCGCTGCAGGAGAGCAGGGAAACTCTGCCCGGCAAGGTTTCTCGACCGCGTTCGCGGAGGACTTCCTGCCCGGCGGTGCGCAGGACACGGCGACGAGGTACCGCGCGGAACACTCCGCGGAGGACGTGCGCCGGGCCCGCGGCACGGACACGACCGAGGGCCGGATGTTCACCATCACCGGCGGCGACTGGGATGCGCTGCTGGCCAACACGCAGTTCGACGCGGACGAACGCATCATCGTCAACATGGGTCCGCAGCATCCGTCGACCCACGGAGTGCTGCGGCTGATCCTCGAGCTCGAGGGCGAGACCGTCGTGCAGGCCCGGTCGGTGATCGGGTACCTGCACACCGGTATCGAGAAGTCCTGCGAGTACCGGACCTGGACGCAGGGCGTCACCTTCGTCACGCGCGCCGACTACCTCTCGCCGGCGTTCAACGAGGCCGCGTACTGCATGGCCGTCGAGAAACTGCTGGGCATCGAGGTTCCGGTGCGTGCACAGGTGATCAGGGTGCTGCTGATGGAGCTCACCCGGATCTCCTCGCACCTGGTGGCCATCGCGACCGGTGGCATGGAACTGGGCGCGCTCACCGGTATGACGGCCGGCTTCCGGGAACGCGAGGAAGCCCTGCACCTGATGGAGTTCCTGACCGGGCTGCGGATGAACATGGCGTTCATCCGGCCCGGCGGCGTCGCGCAGGACCTGCAGCCGGACGCCATCGAGCACATCAACGCTTTCTTCAAGGTGATGGAGTCGCGGCTGCCGGAATACGACAAACTGCTGTCCGGGCAACCGATCTGGAAGGCCCGCATGCAGGGCGTCGGGGTGCTGCCGCTGGAGGGCTGCATGCAGCTGGGCATCACCGGGCCGGTGCTCCGGTCCGCCGGGCTTGCCTGGGACCTGCGCAAGGTGATGCCGTACTGCGGGTACGAGGACTACGACTTCGAGGTGCCGACGTTGCCCGACGCGGACTGCTACGCGCGCTTCCTGCTCCGGGTCGCTGAGATGTGGGAGTCGCTGAAGATCATGAAGCAGTGCGTCAAGCGGCTCGAGGAGCCCGGTCCGGTGATGGTCGCCGATCCGAAGATCGGCTGGCCGGCCCAGCTTTCGATCGGCTCGGACGGTATGGGCAACTCGCTGGAGTACATCCGCAAGATCATGGGCCAGTCGATGGAGTCGCTGATCCACCACTTCAAGCTGGTCACCGAGGGTTTCGATGTGCCGGCCGGGCAGGCCTACGTGGGGATCGAGAACCCGCGCGGCGAACTCGGGTGTCACGTGGTGTCCGACGGCGGGACCAGGCCGTTCCGGGTGCATCTGCGTGATCCCGGATTCGTGAACCTGCAGGCGATGCCGGCGATGGCCGAGGGCGCGATGATCGCCGATGTGGTCGCCGCGGTCGCGTCGTTGGATCCCGTGATGGGCGGCGTCGACCGATGACGACAGCGAGTGAGCACCGTTTGGCGTCCGGCCGCCGCGAGCGCGGGGGAGCGAGCATCGCAGGCGCCCCGGGCGCCGAGGAGCGGAACGACCCCAGAGCGAGCCGTGGGCAGAGAGCGGAGCGAGCGCGGAGTCGAGAGATGTCACCGATGACGAGTGCTTACCTGGGAGTTGATCGATGAGTAATCGCATCGGGGTGCCGGTCTTCCTGACGACCGACGTCGAGTTCGACGCGCTCACCCATGCCCGCGCGGACGAGATCATCGCCCGGTACCCGGTGCCCCGGTCGGCACTGCTGCCATTGCTGCATCTGGTGCAGTCGGTGGAGGGCTTCGTCTCCCAGTCCGGCATCGAGTTCTGCGCCCGCAAGCTCGAGCTCACCGATGCCGAGGTCTCCGCGGTCGCGACGTTCTACACCATGTACAAGCGCAGCCCGTGCGGTGAGCACCTGGTCAGCGTCTGCACCAACGCGCTGTGCGCGGGACTCGGCGGCGACGCCATCTACGCGACGCTCTCGCAGCACCTCGGCGTCGGACACGAGGAGACCTCGGGGGAGCCCGGCGCCCCCGGGTCGATCACCCTCGAGCATGCGGAGTGCCTTGCCGCCTGCGACCACGGTCCGGTGCTGCAGGTGAACTACGAGTTCTTCGACAACCAGACCCCCGACGCCGCATTGGATCTCGTCACCGATCTGCAGGCGGGGCGGCGGCCGTCACCGACCAGGGGTGCGCCGCTGACCGACTTCAAGTCGGTCGAACTGGAGATCGCCGGCGTCTTCACCGACCTGCCGGAACGGGTGGAGGCGCCGACCGCGTCGGTGCCGACGCTGCGCGGCTCGGTGCTGGCCGAGCGCACCGGCCAGCGCGCGCCGACCATGCCCGAGCACGCCGCCATCCCGCCGTTGCCGGAAAAGAAGTGATCCGGCCATGACGTCATCCAGGAAATCAGGACTGCATTCAGCACCGTCGAAATCGCCGGTGCCGCCCGGAATCGGGTCAAGAAGTGAATCAGAGGTATCAGGATTGAGGGTGTCGCCGTGAGCACTCCGCCGTCGCAACCGGGTGCGCCGGACGCGGTCCCGCCGCCCGCCGCCACCCCGGTCGAGGTATCCGCGACAACCCAGCCAGGGGGGCCGGGCACGTTCTCCTCGCCGGGCACCGGCGAACCGCCGTCACCGATCCCGGTGACGATCGAGCCGCCGGTCGCGCCGCCCGCCGATCCCGCCGGGTCGATGTCGCTGGACACGGCCCTGCGCGGTGCGAGCACGGGTGCAGGGCAGGACTGGCCGATGCCGGCGGACGGCGGTGCGCCGTTGACCCCACTGCTCACCAGGCGCTGGGCGTCACCGCGGTCCTGGAGTATCGGCACCTACCGTCAGCTCGACGGCTACCAGGCGCTGCCGATCGCGTTGGGCGTCGAGCCGGGCCGGCTCACCGAACTGGTCAAGAACTCGGGCCTGCGCGGTCGCGGCGGCGCCGGTTTCCCGACCGGTCTGAAGTGGTCGTTCCTGCCGCAGAGCGACACCAAGCCGCACTACCTGGTGATCAACGCGGACGAGGGAGAACCGGGTACCTGCAAGGACATTCCGCTGATGATGGCCGATCCGCATTCGCTGATCGAGGGCTGCATCATCACCTCGTACGCGATCCGCGCGCCGTTCTGCGCGATTTACGTTCGCGGTGAGGCGGTGCATGCGATGCGCCGGGTGCAGCACGCGGTCAACGAGGCGAAGGCCGCCGGATTCCTCGGCAAGAACATCATGGGCACCGGGTACGACCTGGAGATCGTGGTGCACGGCGGCGCGGGCGCCTACATCTGCGGCGAGGAGACCGCCCTGCTGGACTCGCTGGAGGGTCGCCGCGGGCAGCCGCGGCTGAAGCCGCCGTTCCCTGCCATCGCCGGCCTCTACTCGTGCCCGACCGTGGTCAACAACGTCGAGACGATCGCGTCCGTGCCGGCCATCGTGCTCGGCGGTTCGGACTGGTACCGCTCGATGGGCACCGACAAGTCCCCCGGCCCGAAGATCTTCTCGCTGTCCGGGCACGTCACCCGGCCGGGGCAGTACGAGGCACCCATGGGCACCACACTGCGGCAGCTGCTCGTCTCGGCGGGCGGGATGCTCGACGGGATCCCGCTGAAGTTCTTCACCCCGGGCGGATCATCGACGCCGATCTTCACCGCGGCGCAGCTGGACGTGCCGTTGTCCTTCGACGACGTGGCGGCGGCCGGTTCGATGCTGGGCACCACCGCGCTGATGTGTTTCAACGAGACCGTGTCGGTGCCGTGGGCGGTGTGGAAGTGGCTGGAGTTCTACAAGCACGAGTCCTGCGGCAAGTGCACGCCGTGCCGGGAGGGCACCGGCTGGTTGGTCCAGATCCTGCGCCGTGTGGTCTCCGGCAGCGGCACGCTGGAGGACCTCGACACGCTGTCCGACGCCGCCGGTAACATCGCCGGGCGCTCGTTCTGTGCGCTCGGTGACGCCGCCGCGACACCGATCCTGTCCAGCTTCAAGTACTTCCGGTCCGAGTTCGAGGACCTGGTCACCGGTCGCATACCGCCGGTCATCGAGGCCAGGTCCCTGGTGGGGGCGCACTGATGACGCAGGTTGCCAATCCGCCGTCCGCCGCGCCGGCGCCAGAGCCGGAACCAGTGCCGGAAGGCCATGTCCGGCTGACGATCGACGGCATCAGCACGATCGCACCCAAGGGCGAACTGGTGATCCGGACCGCGGAGCGGATCGGCATCGCCATACCGCGGTTCTGTGACCACCCGTTGCTGGAGCCGGTCGGGGCGTGCCGACAGTGCCTTGTCGAGGTCGAAATGGGCGGCCGGCCGATGCCCAAGCCGCAGGCCGCGTGCACCCAGACCGTCGCCGACGGCATGGTCGTCAAGTCGCAGCTGAGTTCACCGGTGGCGGAGCAGGCGCAGCGCTCGAACCTGGAGTTCCTGCTGCTGAATCACCCGCTGGACTGCCCGATCTGCGACAAGGGCGGTGAATGCCCGCTGCAGAACCAGGTGCTGGCCAACGGCTCCGCGACCTCCAGGATGCACGAACCGAAGCGGGTGTTCACCAAGCCGATCGCGGTGTCCTCGGAGATCCTGCTGGACCGGGAGCGCTGCGTGCTCTGCCAGCGCTGCACACGGTTCTCCGACCAGATCGCCGGCGACAAGTTCATCGACCTGCTCGAGCGCGGCTCGGCGCAGCAGATCGGCATCAACTCGGCCGAGCCGTTCCAGTCGTACTACTCGGGCAACACCATCCAGATCTGCCCGGTCGGCGCGCTGACCTCCGCGGCCTACCGGTTCCGCGCGCGGCCGTTCGACCTGGTCTCCACCGAGACGGTGTGCGAGCACTGCGCCAGCGGCTGCGCGCTGCGCACGGACCACCGGGCCGGCGCCGTCACCAGGCGGCTGGCCCGGATCGATCCCGAGGTGAACGAGGAGTGGAACTGCGACAAGGGCCGCTTCGCGTTCCCCTACGTGAGGGAGGGCGACCGGATCACCCGGCCGATGGTCCGCGAGCCCGACGGCGCGCTGGTGCCCACGTCCTGGACCGACGCCATGGAGATCGCCGCCCGCGGGTTGCTCGAGGCTCGGGACAACGGCGGGGTGGGCGTGCTGACCGGTGGCCGGCTGACCGTCACCGACGCCTACGCCTATGCGAAGTTCGCTCGATTGGCGTTGCGCACCAACGACATCGACTTCCGTGCGCGGCAGCATTCGGCCGAGGAGGCGGCCTTCCTGGGTGCCCGAGTCGCGGCCGGCACCCCGGAGAGCACCGGTGTGTCGTACGCGGCGCTGGAGAAGGCGACGGCCGTGCTACTCGTCGCGCTGGAACCGGAGGAGGAGTCGCCGATCCTGTTCCTGCGGCTGCGCAAGGCGTCTCGGCAGGGAGTGGCGGTGTTCTCGCTCGGCGCGCTGACCACCCGCAGCCTGGAGAAGATGGCGGGCACGCTGGTCGGTGCGGTGCCAGGCGACGAGCCTTCGGTGGTGACGGCGTTGGCCTCCGACACCCTGGCCGGAGCCGGCGTCCCCGACGCGGAGCACCGCAACAAGCTGGGCGCGCTGCTGCGCACTCCCGGCGCGGTGGTGCTGGTCGGCGAGCGGGCCGCGGAAATCCCCGGCCTGCTGACCGCCGTCGCCGACCTGACCGAGGCGACCGGCGCCGGGCTGGCCTGGGTACCGCGGCGGGCCGGGGAGCGCGGTGCACTCGACGCCGGCGCGATCGGCAACCTGCTGCCCGGCGGCCGGCCGGTGTCCGATCCCGCGGCACGCGCCGAGGTGGAGCGGGCGTGGGGCGCGTCCCTGCCGGCGACGCCCGGACGCGACACTGCTGGGATTCTCGCCGCGGTGGGCATCAGCGAACCCTTTGCCGAACCCGACAACGACAGCGAGCCCTTTGCCGAACCCGATACCGACTCGGCCGCTGAGGATGGTTCGGGTGATCGAGCGCTCGACGAGCCCGCACGGGGACTCGCCGGGCTGTTGATCGGTGGTGTGCAGATCTCCGACCTGCCGGACCCGGCGGCCGCGCTGGCCGCGGTGGCCAGCGCCGGCTTCGTGGTCAGCCTGGAGATCAGGGCCAGCGCCTTCACCGAACTGGCCGACGTGGTGTTCCCGGTCGCGGCCGCGGTCGAGAAGTCCGGGGCCTACGTCAATTGGGAGGGCCGGACTCGGCCGTTCGCGGCAGCGTTGCCGCAGGCGGGAACGCTGGACGAGGCCAGAATCCTGGACACCCTCGGCGTCGAGATGGACGTCGACCTGTTCACCCAGACGCCGGCGGCGGCGTCGGCCGACATGGCGCGGCTGGGCGTGTGGACCGGTGACCGGGAGTTCGCCCCGGTGGCTGTCACCGAGCCGGCTGTGACCGTGCCCGCTGCGGCGGAACAGCCGGGAGCCGGGTTCGTGCTCACCTCCTGGCGGATGAACCTGGACGGCGGTCGCGGACTCGACGGTGAGCCCCACCTGGCCGGCACCGCCCGGCCGGACGTGGCCCGGCTGTCCGCGACCAGCGCTACCGCGCTCGGCGTGCGCGACGGCGACCTGGTCTCCGTCCGCGGGCCGTCGAGTGCAATCACACTTCCGGTCGCAGTCACCGAGATGCTTGACGGGGTTGTCTGGGTACCCGCCCGGATCGACGGCATCGGCACACCGGGACGGCTCGGCGCGAACGTCGCCGACCGGGTCCAGGTGGTGGCCGCCGGCGACACCGGCGCGGCCGCAGGAAAGGGACGCTGATGAACTCGCTCACCGGCACGACGATGTGGCTGGTCGACACCGCCGTGCCCGATCCGGACGGTTCGGTGCAGCCGTTGCTCTCCGACGACCCCTGGTGGCTGATGCTCGTCAAGGCGTTGATGGTGTTCGTCATGCTGCTACTGCTCACCCTGTTCGCGATCTGGTTCGAGCGGCGAGTGGTGGGCCGCATGCAGCACCGGCCAGGCCCGAACGTGAACGGCCCGTTCGGTCTGCTGCAGTCGCTCGCCGATGCGGTGAAACTGCACTTCAAGGAGGGCATCATCCCGGCGCGGGCGGACAAGTTCGTCTTCATCGCCGCGCCGGTGATGTCGGCGATCCCGGCGGTCCTGATCTTCTCGATCATCCCGGTCGGCGGCGAGGTCACCATGTTCGGCCAGCAGACCGCGCTGCAGCTGACCGACCCGCCGGTGGGTGTGCTGGTCGCGCTGGCGCTGGCCTCGGTCGGTGTGTACGGCATCGTGCTCGGCGGCTGGGCGTCCGGGTCGACGTATCCGATCCTCGGTGGCCTGCGCGCCGCGGCGCAGATGATCTCCTACGACGTGGCCATGGGCCTGTCGTTCGTCGCGGTGTTCCTCTACGCCGGCACGCTGTCAACCTCGGCGATCGTGTACCAGCAGGAACCCGGCTGGTACATCTGGCTGTTGCCGGTGTCGTTCATCGTCTACTGCGTCTCGATGGTGGGGGAAACCAACCGCGCGCCGTTCGACATGGCCGAGGCCGAGGGCGAGCTGGTCGGTGGCTTCAACACCGAGTACTCCTCGATGCGGTTCGGGCTCTTCTTCCTGGCCGAGTACATCAACATGATCAACGTGTCGGCGATCGCCGTCACCCTGTTCCTGGGCGGTTGGCGGGCCCCGTGGCCCTTCTCGTTGTTGCCCTGGGCCAATCAGGGCTATTGGACGATGGTCTGGTTCTTCATCAAGGTGCTGGTCTTCATGTTCGTGTTCGTCTGGCTCCGCGGCAGCCTGCCCCGGGTCCGGTACGACCAGTTCATGTCCATCGGCTGGAAGGTGCTCATCCCGGTCTCCCTGATCTGGATCGTGCTGGTCGGATCCGTCCGGGTGCTGCGGAACTCGGAGGGCTTCAGCGCCGTCGAGGTGATGCTGTGGGTCGGCGTCCCGTTAGCCCTGCTGCTCGTCGCGGTGGTGTTGTGGCCGCAACGACGCTCCCGCGAGCAGGAGGCACAAGACCTGCGTGACGAGCAGGAGGACGAGCTCGAGCTGTCCCATCCGCCGGGCTATCACGGCGTCGTGCCGGAATCCGGCGGCCGCTACCCGGTGCCTCCGCTCGACCTGAAGGTGCCGATCGCGCCGATCCGTCGGGTGGGCGTCATCGACGATCAGCGGGCCAGGCTGCCGGCCGTGACCAGCGGTGCCGCCCGTACCCCCAACGCGCCGGGAGGCAGCGATGTCGTTTCTTGATCCCGTCAAGGGATTCGGGGTCACCTTCGCGACGATGTTCAAGCCGGTCGTCACCGAGGACTACCCCAAGCATCCGGATCAGCCGGCCCCGCGCTACCACGGCCGTCACCAGCTGAACCGTCACCCCGACGGGTTGGAGAAGTGCGTGGGCTGCGAGTTGTGCGCCTGGGCGTGCCCGGCCGACGCGATCTTCGTCGAGGGTGCGGACAACACCGACGAGGCGCGGTTCTCCCCGGGGGAGCGGTACGGGAAGAACTACCAGATCAACTACCTGCGCTGCATCGGCTGCGGGTTGTGCATCGAGGCGTGCCCGACCCGGTCGCTGACCATGACCAACGAGTACGAGCTCGCCGACGACGACCGGCAGCGGCTGATCTACACCAAGGACATGCTGCTGGCCCCGTTGCTGCCGGGCATGGAGCAGCCGCCGCACCCGATGCGCCTCGGTGACGAGCACGACTACTACGCCCGCGGCCCGGAGCTGCTGCGGCAGGCCCAGCAGTCCGGCCAGGGTTCCGGCCGGGCCGCCGACGATGCCCACACCCCGACGGGAGCGCCGTCGTGATCGCGCAACTGGCCGGCAGTGCGCTGCTCAGCGCCGCGCAGGCCGTCGCCGACACCGCGACCGATGCGGCCACCGAGACCGGCGGTGAGCAGATCGCGTTCTGGGTCCTGGCGCCGCTGGCCCTGCTCGGCGCGGTCGGCATGGTGCTGTCCCGCGGCGCGGTCCACTCGGCCCTGTGGCTGGTGCTGACCATGCTCTGCCTCGGTTGCCTCTACATCACCCAGGACGCGCAGTTCCTCGGCTTCGTGCAGATCATCGTCTACACCGGCGCGATCATGATGCTGTTCCTTTTCGTGCTGATGCTGACCGGCCGGGACGCCGGCGACTCGATCTTCGAACCCCTGCGCGGGCAGCGGATGATCGGCACCGTCATCGGCATCGCGTTCGTCACACTGGTGGTGACCGGCCTGTTGCGGGCGCTGGACGTCACGCCGACCGTCGGGCTGGCGGGCGCGCAGGTCGACCGCGGCGCCGTCGGGTCGATCGCCGCGGTGCTGTTCACCGACTACCTGTTCCCGTTCGAGCTGACCAGCGCGCTGCTGATCGTCGCGGCCACCGGGGCGATGGTGCTCACCCACATCGAGCGGGCGCCCGGTGAGCGCAAGAACCAGCGGCAGCGGGTCTATGAGCGGATGCGCTCGGACCGGATGTCGCCGCTGCCGGGGCCAGGTGTGTTCGCGACGTCGTCGTCGAACGCCACCCCCGCGCTGCTGCCCGACGGGACCATCGCACCGGGATCGGTGTCCGAGCTGGTGGAGTTCTCCGAGAGTCAGCGGGTGGCCAGCCGCTACCAGAGCGGCACCATCCTGACCGCCATCGAGACCACCGAGCATCCACATCGCATCGAAGGCAGCGACGGCGACCTGGACCTGGTCGAGGGATCGCTCACCGAGGATGGTGAGCCGCGATGAGCGCCAATCACTACCTGGTGCTCTCCGCGCTGCTGTTCGGGATCGGCGCGGTCGGTTTCCTGGTGCGCAAGAACGCGATCGTGGTGTTCATGTGCGTGGAGCTGATGCTGAACGCGGTCAACCTGTCGCTGGTGACGTTCTCCAGCATGTGGGGGAACCTGAACGGCGTCGTCTTCGCGTTCTTCGTGATGGTCGTGGCCGCGGCCGAAGTGGTCGTCGGGCTGGCCATCATCATGTCCATCTTCCGGAGTCGGCGCAGTGCCTCGGTCGACGACGCGAACCTGCTCAAGTTCTGACCGGGAGACAAGCACACCGTGACGGGAATCTACGGCGCCTCGTGGCTGCTGATCGCGCTGCCGCTGGCCGGCGCGATCGTGCTGCTGCTGGGCGGCCGGCTGCTGGACCGGGTGGGCCACCTCATCGGCTGCGCCACCATCATCGCCGCCTTCGTGCTGGGCCTGTTCGTGTTCGCCGCACTCGCGTCCGACCCGGCCAGCGATCGGGTGCACGAGGTGTCGATCTTCACCTGGATCCAGTCCGGGTCGTTGAACATCGACTTCGGGCTGTTCATCGACCCGTTGTCGGTGACCTTCGTGCTGTTGATCACCGGTGTGGGCGCGTTGATCCACATCTACTCGATCGGCTACATGGCGCACGACGACGAGCGGCGCAAGTTCTTCGCGTACATGAACCTGTTCGTCGCGTCCATGCTGCTGCTGGTGCTGGGCAACTCGTTCGTCACCCTGTACGGCGGGTGGGAAGGCGTTGGCCTGGCGTCGTACCTGCTGATCGGGTTCTGGTCGGACCGCCCGGCCGCGGCGTCTGCCGCCAAGAAGGCGTTCGTGATGAACCGGGTCGGTGACGTCGGGCTGGCGCTGGCCATCTTCCTGATGTTCAAGGAGATGGGCACGGTCTCGTTCACCGGCGTCTTCGACCGGATCGGCACGCTGGCCGAACAGTCCCCGGGCACCGTCACGGTGATCGCGTTGCTGCTGCTGCTCGGCGCCTGCGGCAAGTCCGGCCAGGTCCCGCTGCAGGCGTGGTTGCCCGACGCCATGGAGGGCCCGACCCCGGTGTCCGCGCTGATCCACGCGGCGACCATGGTCACCGCGGGGGTGTACCTGATCGCCCGCTGTTCGCCGATCTACGACCTGACCACCGACGGCGGCCTGGTGGTCGCCATCATCGGCACCGTGACGTTGCTGGTCGGCTGCATCGGCGGCTGCGCCAAGGACGACATCAAGAAGGTGCTGGCGTACTCGACCGTCTCGCAGATCGGTTACATGTTCCTGGCCGTCGGTCTCGGCGCCGGTTCCTATGCGCTGGGCATCCTGTTGCTGCTGTGCCACGGCTTCTTCAAGGCCGGCCTTTTCCTCGGCGCCGGTTCGATCATGCATGCGATGAACGACGACGTCGACATGCGCCGGTACGGCGGGCTGTACCGCAAGTTGCCGATCACCTTCTGGACGATGGTGGCCGCGTACCTGGCGATCATCGGGTTCCCGCTGTTCGACGGCTTCTACGCCAAGGATCCGATCATCGAGGCCGCCTTCGCCGCCGAGGGCGCCGAGGGCTGGCTGCTCGGCTCGGCGGCGTTGATCGGGGCCGGTATCACCGCGTTCTACATGACCCGGATGATGATCATGACCTTCTTCGGCGAGCCGAGGTGGAAGGAACTCAAGTCCACCGACGGCCGCGATTACCACCCGCACGAGTCGCGGTTGGTGATGACCGTGCCGATGATCATCCTGGCCATCGGCTCGGTGGGCGCGGGCGCCTTCCTGGCGATCAACAACCGGTTGGCCGATTGGCTGGCGCCGTCCGTCGGACCGTACGAGGAGCCCGAGCCGCCGATCGCACCCATCGCGCTCACGGTGATCACCCTGGTGGTTGTCGCCGCCGGCGTGTTCATCGCGTACTGGATCATCGGCCGCCGGCCGGTTCCGGTGACGGCGCCGATGCCGGTCAGCCCGGTCGTCGCGTTGGCCAGGGCCGACGTCGGGGGCAACGCCATCAACGAGACGCTGTTCGCCCGGCCCGGTATCTGGCTGACCGGTGCGTCTGTCTACGCCGACGCCAAGGGCGTCGACGGGGCGGTCAACGGCCTGGCCGCCACCCTGGGCGGGCTGTCCGGCCGATGGCGGCACTGGCAGAACGGCTACGTCCGGTCCTATGCGCTGTCCATGTTCGCCGGCACTCTCGTCGTCATCCTGCTGCTGCTGTTGGTGAGGTTCGCGTGAGCACCCCCCGTCCCCCCTTGATGGCGCGGATCAACTTCGCCGGCGCGGATGAAATCGTTCACTTTCGTCCCTCCAGTCCCATAACCGCGACGATGAGCCGCGCGGGGGAAGACGGGCACATCGGTCAGTCCAAGCCCGTCACCGGCACGATGGCGCGCGCGGATGAAGTCGCACACTCCTGTCACTTCAGTCCCACAACCGCAACGTTGAGCCGCGCCGTGGAAGTTGATCCGCGCCATCAAGGGGTCACCGGGGCCGTCCGTTCGACCGTGCCCGCGTCCGGGGGAGTCCAGCGATGACCAATTCTCTGTACCTGCCAATCCTGCTGCTGCTGCCGCTGGCCGGGGCCGTGGTGGTGGCCGGGATGTCCGGGGCGCCGGCCAAGACGGTGAAGCTCACCGCGCTGGGCTTCTCGATCGTCGAGCTGGGCGTGGCGATCGCGTTGTGGGTGGCCTACCGCTCGTCCATGGACGCCAACCCGTCGATCGAAGCGGCCGCTGCGCCGTTCAAGCAGGTCTTCTCCGTCGAGTGGATCCCGTCGTTCGGGGTCAGCTTCTCCCTGGGCGTCGACGGCATCTCGCTGACGATGATCGCGTTGATCGCCGTGCTGGTGCCGATCGTGCTCGGCGCATCCTGGGAGGAGAAGCTGCCCGCCGGCCGGACCATCGGCGGCTACTTCGCGCTGCTGCTGGTGTTGCAGGCGGCGATGATCGGCGTCTTCGCGGCCACCGACGTGTTCGTGTTCTACGTGATGTTCGAGGTCATGCTGATCCCGATGTACTTCCTGATCGGGGTGTTCGGCGGCGTCCGCAGGGCGTACGCGGCGACCAAGTTCTTCCTGTACTCGCTGCTCGGCGGCCTGCTGATGCTGGCCTCGGTGATCGGCCTGTACGTGGCATCGGGCAACGTGCTGCCATCCGGCACCTTCGACTGGGAAACGCTGCGCTCCATCTCGAGCCAGATCCCGGAGTCCACCCAGATGTGGATCTTCGCTGGGTTCGCCATCGCCTTCGCCATCAAGGCGCCGCTGGTGCCGCTGCACACCTGGCTGCCCGATGCCGGCGCCGAAGCGCCGGTCGGCGCCGGGACGCTGCTGGTCGGAGTGCTGGACAAGGTCGGCACGTTCGGATTCCTGCGGATCTGCCTGCCCCTGCTGCCCGCGGCGAGCGCCAAACTGGCGTGGCTGATCATCTTGTTGGCCGTCATCGGCATTGTCTACGGCGCGATCGTCGCCGCCGGTCAGAGCGATCTCAAACGGTTCGTGACGTTCACCTCGATCGCACACTTCGGTTTCATCGCGCTCGGCGTTTTCGCCTTCACCACCCAGTCGATCGCCGGGGCCGCGCTGTACATGGTCAACCACGGCATCGCGACCGGGCTGCTGTTCATCGTGGTCGGCATGCTCGCCGCCCGCGGCGGTTCCAAGCTGATCGGCGATTACGGCGGCGTCTGGAAGGTGGCACCGCTGTTGGGTGGCATGTTCCTGGTCGCGTCGCTGGCCACCGTCGCGCTCCCGGGCACGAACTCGTTCATCTCCGAATTCCTGGTGCTGATCGGCACCTTCACCCGCTACCCGGGCTGGGCGGTGATCGCCACCATCGGCATCGTGCTGGCAGCGGTGTACATGCTCTGGGTCTTCCAGCGCACCATGTTCGGCCCGATCAGGGGCGTCGGTGTGCTCGGCGAGGACTTCGGGCTGGACACCCGGGTGCCCGTGACGGTCGGCGGGCCGGCTGAGTCGGGCCCGTCAGCTGGCCCGTCCAGCGCAGCCGCCGCTCACGAGGGCAGCACATCGGCCACAGCCGTCGATCCCGACGAGGCCGGGTATGCCGGCTCGCACCCCCGAACGGCAGCCGTGCGCGCCAAGTTCGGTGACCTGACCGGCAGGGAGATCGCCGTGGTGACGCCGCTGGTCGCGCTGATCATCCTGCTCGGCGTCTATCCGCAGCCCGTGCTCGACGTGATCAATCCGACCGCGCAGCGCACCATGGTCGATGTCGGGTTCACCGATCCGGTCCCGCCCGCGACCGCCCCGTCTGTTGGAGGTGGCGAATGACCGCGCTGACCCTGTTCGCCGCCGCCGCAGGCAGCGGGGCACCGACCGACCCGATCGTGGTGCCGCCGATCGACTTCGGCGTGCTGATGCCGATGCTGATCGTGCTCGGCGGGGCGTGTCTGGCGATCCTGGTGGAGGCGTTCCTGCCGCGTTCGGTGCGGTACCCGACCCAGGTCGTGTTGGGCATCGTGGCGATCGGCGCCGCGCTGGCCTGGACCGTCTACGGCGCGGTGAACGACGACTTCGCGGTGACGTTCAGCGGAGCGGTGGCGGTGGACGCCGGCACCTACGTGATGTGGGGCGTGCTGCTGGTGCTGGCCATCCCGTCGGTGCTGATGATGGCCGACAAGGTGTCCGAGCCCGGCGGCGCCTTCGTCAGCCAGGCGGCCGCCAATGTCGGCTCACCCCGGGATCGGGTGGCCACCCAGGTCGCCGCGCCCATGCAGACCGAGGTCTTCCCGCTGACGCTGTTCGCGGTCGGCGGGATGATGGTGTTCCCCGCCGCGGCTGACCTGGTGACGCTGTTCGTGGCTCTCGAGGTGCTGTCGCTGCCGCTGTACCTGCTGTGCGGGCTCGCCCGCCGGCGCCGGCTGATTTCGCAGGAAGCCGCGGTCAAGTACTTCCTGCTCGGCGCCTTCACCTCAGCGATCTTCGTCTACGGGCTGGCGCTGCTGTACGGCTACTCCGGTTCCACCCGGTTCGCCGCCATCGCCGAGCAGTCAAGGGCCGGGGGTACCAGCGACGCGCTGCTGCTCGGCGGCATCGCGCTGGTCGTCGTCGGCCTGCTGTTCAAGGCGTCGGTCGGCCCGTTCCACCTGTGGACACCGGACGTGTACCAGGGCGCGCCGACCCCGGTGACCGCGTTCATGGCCTCCTGCACCAAAGTGGCCGCCTTCGCCGCGATGCTCCGGGTCTGCTTCTCCGCGCTGCAGCCGATGACCTGGACGTGGCAGCCCGTGGTGGCGATCATCGCCGCCGCGTCCATGATCATCGGTTCGGTCATCGGGATCACCCAGACCGACATGAAGCGGATGCTGGCGTACTCCTCGGTGGCGCACGCGGGCTTCATCCTGATCGGCGTGCTGGCGATGTCCGAGCAGGGCGCTTCGGCCACGATGTTCTACCTGCTCACTTACGGCATGGCCACCATCGGTGCGTTCGCCATCCTGACGGTGGTGCGCAAGGGTGACGGCGAGGCCTCCCACGTCTCCGACTGGGCCGGGTTGGCCAAGCGTTCGCCGGTGCTGGCGGCCTCGATGAGCCTGTTTCTGCTGTCCTTTGCCGGGATCCCGCTCACCGCCGGCTTCATCGCCAAGCTGAGCGTGTTCACCGCGGGAATGGAGGCCGGCTACGGCTGGCTCGTCGTCATCGCCATGCTGGCCACGGCCGTCACCGCGTTCTTCTACCTGCGAATCGTGGTCGTCATGTACTTCTCCGACCCCGCGGTGGAGGTGGGCGAGCTGACCCCGGACGGCCGGTCGCGCGCGGCGCTGGACGCCCCGTACGTGGTCGTGCCGGGCATCCTGACGGTCATCGTGATCACCGTGGCCGTGGTGGTCACCCTCGGACTGGGGTTGTACCCCGGTCCGGTGCTGGACCTGCTGACCGTCCCGATCCCGATGCTGTCGTGACAGTATCGGCGGTTGGCGACCCCAAAGTGGGAAGCATCATCCGATCGGTCGGTCCGGGCGAGCCGAATCCTGACATACAGTCGGCGATGTGAACGCGCCGACCATGCTGACCGGCATCGAACTCGCCGACGCCGATCTCTCGGCGCGGGTGGGTGACGGCCTTGCCCGGGTAGAGGACCTGTTGGAGCGCGAACTCATCAGCGACTTCGACTTCGTCACCGAGGCCGCGGGGCATCTGATGCATGCCGGCGGAAAGCGGTTCCGGCCGCTGTTCACCCTCGTCGCCGCTGGAATCGGGCCGCGTCCGCAGTCCGAGGACGTGGTCGTCGCCTCCGCGGTCGTGGAGTTGATCCACCTGGCGACGCTGTATCACGACGACGTGATGGACGAGGCCGATCTACGACGCGGGGCGAAGTCGGCGAATGCGCGCTGGGACAACTCGATCGCGATCCTGACCGGCGATTTTCTCTTCGCGCACGCGTCACGGTTGGTCGCCGGGCTCGGCCCGGAGGCGGTGCGGATCATCGCAGAGACCTTTGCCGAGCTGGTCACCGGGCAGACCCGGGAGACGGTCGGGCCGCGGCCCGGTGAGGACCCGATCCGCCACCACCTCACCGTGCTGGACGAGAAGACCGCCGCGCTGATCGACACCTGCGCGCGGTACGCGGGGATCTTCTCCGGCGCCGGGGACCACGAGATCGCGGCGCTCCGCCGGTACGGGCGCGCGGTCGGCATGGCGTTCCAGATCTCCGACGACATCATCGACATCGCCTCGGACGACTCCGGCAAGACACCCGGCACCGACCTGCGCGAAGGTGTGCGCACCCTTCCGGTGCTGTACACCCTGGCCGACCCGGCCGCCGATCCGCGGTTGCGGGAGCTGGTCTCGGGTCCGATCACCGCCGAGCACGAGGTGGCCGAGGCCGTCGACCTGCTGCGCTGTTCGGTGGGGCTGGCCACCGCCAGGGACACCCTGAGTGGCTACGCGGCCGCCGCCGAGGCGGAACTGGAACTGCTGCCGGATACACCGTCGCGGGACGCCCTCGCCTCGCTCGCCGGGTTCGTGGTGGCCCGCACCAGGTAGGCGCGAATCCGCGCCCGGCGGTGGCGCTCTCCCGCGTGTCCCGCCCGGCGGTGCTGGCTGGGCCTACTTGGCTGGGCCTATTTCCCTGCGCGGGCGGCGTCCCGGGCGCGCATCCGCTCCCGCTGCTCGACGAACCGGCTGGCCTGCGCGTCCAACCCGACGAGGAAGTCGGAGAGCTCCTCGCGGGCCTTCTCGCCGTCCGGGCCGAAATCGTCGCGGTCGAAGATCTTCCAGAACTTCAGCACCGGCTGGATGACGGCGTCGTGGTGCAGCCGCAGGTCGTAGATGCCGGCCTTGGCGATGGTGACGGAGTTCCGCTGGAAGTCCGTCATGCCTGCGCCCGGCATGGTGAAACCGACCACCTCGTCGCGGATCGCGGACATCGTCGCGTCCGGGGCCCTGTCGAGGGCCGCGGCCACCAGGTTCCGGTAGAAGATCATGTGCAGGTTCTCGTCCTGCGCGATGCGGCCCAGCAACTGCTCGGCGACGGGGCACCCGGTTGCAGCCCCGGTGTTCCGGTGCGAGACCCGGGTCGCCAGTTCCTGGAATGAGACGTAGGCGACGGCCTGCAGCGCGGTCTTCTCGCCGGAGTCGTAGCCGGCCGTCATGTGCTCCATCCGAAGCGCTTCCAGCTTGACCGGGTCGACGCCGCGGGTGACCACCAGGTAGTCGCGCAGCGCGATGCCGTGCCGGCCCTCTTCCGCGGTCCACCGGCCGACCCACTGGCCCCAGGCGCCGTCCCGGCTGAAGCGGGTGGCGATCTCCCGGTGGTAGGACGGCAGGTTGTCCTCGGTGAGCAGGTTGACGACCATCGCGGTCTTGGCGACCGGGTCGAGCGGCGAGTCTTCCGGCACCCAGTCCTCGCCGCCGAGGAACGCGAAGTCCCGGCCGCGACTCCACGGGATGTAGTCGTGCGGCTGCCAGTCCTTGGCGATCGCCATGTGCCGGTTGAGGTTGTCCTCGACCACGCTCTCCAACTCGTGCAGCAGTCGTGTCTGCAGCCCGTCCGGCCCGGACGGGCTGCGGTCGGGGGTGGTGGTCACGCCGCCTGCCCCGTGATGACCGATACAGCTGTCCGGCAGGTGGTGCCGGACGGCCGGCGTCGCAGGGAATGGGGCAGGGGCATGGAAACTCCGAACGCTGAGGGTGATCTCGCGGTTATCGCCAGGGTAGTCGAGAACCCTTCGAGTGGCAGGGACCTCAAGTATGGTGAGGCTCACTTTATCGGCGCTGGTACCGACCTGGTCAGGACGCCGATGGTGCTCGCCAATCGGGGCCTGGTCAATCCCCGCGGGTTCGGTCCGCGCTGGTTCGGTACGTGCTGGGTCGGTCCGCGCGGGGCCGCGCTGGGTCGGTCCGCGCTGGGTCGGTCCGCGCTGGGTCGGTCTCCGCTGACGATCTCCCCTACGGTGCACCCGGCTAGCGCAACGAAACCGGGGTTGGTCTCGAGGTGGTACGGAATGATCACGGCCGCCTGCAGCAGGGCGATTCCGCGCGCCCGGTTCCATGTGCCGTCATCGACGTCGAGGGCATCGCGGAAGACCGATCGTCCGCTGTGGCCGAAGACACTCCGGGCGGCGATCACGTCCGTTGCCGGATCGCCGACGCCCACGCTGCCGAAGTAGATGACGGCGCTGAGCCGGCCGCAGTCGAGCAGGACGTTGGGTCTGAGCCGGTCGGCGTGGATCCACAACGGATTCCCGCTCCACACCGGTGCCCGCAGCGCCCGCTCCCAGGCGACGGTTGCCGCGTCGCTGTCGATCACCCCGCGCGCCGCATCGAGGGCTGCGCGGGTGGCGGCCTCGGCCGGTGGCGTGCGACCGGCGGCGGGTGCGTCGGCGACCGGATCGATGCGGCGCAGCTCGAGGACGAATCGCGCGAGGTCTCGCGCGGCCAGGGTTCGTCGTCGACGGACTCATCTGCGTAAGGCGCGCCGTCGATCCAGCGGTGGATCGCCCAGGAGAACGGGTGGCTGCTCGTCGGACGGCCCAGTTCAACCGGCTCTGGAATCCGCAGGGACAGCTGCGGCGCGAGCTCGGGGAGCCAGCGCCGCTCTGCGCAGATCCCGGGACCACGCCGCCACCCGCGGCAGCCGCACGCACAGCCGGTCGCCGAGCCGGAAGATGGCGTAGACCGTCGCAGTCGACGTGACGGGATCGATCGTCAGGTCCGCCAGGTGGGGGAACTGTCCGGCGACCAGCTGCTCGACGAGCCGGACGTCGATGTCGACCTCGCCGTCGTGCATCTTCACCGGCTGGCCGGCCCGGTCAGGGCGTGCGCCCCAGCAGGCCCAGAAGCCGGTCCTGCTCGCTGGCATCGGCCGGAACCGGCACCTCGGGCCCGCAGACCCCGCCCATCCGCAAATTGCCGGCCAGGTTGGAGGCATCGGCGTAGACCCGGCGCACCTCGTCGGGCGGCAGGGTCTCGTCCTGACCGGTCGCCCGCGCGATGTCCCAGCCGTGCACCAGCAGGTCGAATCCGAGGAACCCGTCGACCGTCCTCTGCACGCTGGTCCGGCCGAACATTCCGTCGTATTCCGCGCCGGCCCTGGCCGGATCCTCCAGCAAGTCCTGCATCGCCTCCCGTGCCTCCAGCCAGGCGGCCTGCGGGTCCTCGTCCACGAACTTGGTCAGCGTCACCACGACCCCGCCGTACTTCGGCATGTTCACGTGACTGTCGATGACGTGCTGCAACACCTGCCGGGCGTTCCAGTCCTCGCAGGGTGAGGGGCTGTCCCAGCGCTCGGCGGGGACGGCCTCGACCCGCCGGGTGAATTCGGTGGCCAGCGTGCGGTAACGATCGGAGATAACGGTCATGGTGCCGACCGTAGCCGGGGGGCGCCGCACCGGTCTTGGACAATTCCGTCCGGGATGCGGTTTGACGATCCGTGCCGGGCGCCGGCATGCGGGCTTGGGCGGGATCGGCGCTGTCAGACGGTCGCGGTGGCGATGCTCACCCGCCGAGGGTGTTGAAGCCGGCGCCGAGAATGACGTACTGGCCGACGCCGCGGCTCACCGCGGCCGCCAGCTGATCCTCGGCAAAACGGCTGCGCAACAACACATGTGCGCGCAGCGCCAGGGCACCGGCAGCGGACAGCTCCGCGCGCCGCTCGGCCAGGTGGACGGCGGCGTCACCGAAAGGGGTGGGTGCGATCGGGTCGTCGAGAATGAGCGGCGGGCCGTCGACGACCTGATGGGCCGCTCGCAGCCACGCGACGTCGGCGGCCGTCCGGCCGGCTCCCAGCGGCTGGCTCACAGGTTCAGTCTTCCGCCGCCGGTTGGACGCTGTCCAACCCCGGAATGGGAATCCCGGCAACGGGCACCCACCGATGCCGCTGCGTTGACAAATGCCGGGCGGTCTTCAACCCTGAGGCAATGACGGCAATCGGCAGCGCTGGCGCCGGAGAGCGACGATGACGGAATCAGGCGGCGCGAGTATCGAGGTGGTCATCGCCGCACCCGCGGCGGAGGTCTGGGCGGCCCTGCGTGATCCGCAGCTGATCCGCCGGTGGCACGGCTGGGAGGACGACGGGCTGGACGCGGAGATCGAACAGATCTACGGCGCGGCCGCCACCGCCGAGGAATCCGGCACCCGGCTGGTCCTTGCCGGAGGCGACACTGTTGACCTGGCAACGGTTCCCGGCGGCACCCGGCTGCGTTTGCGCCGAGCGCCGCTCGGCAGCAATCCGGAGTGGGATGCCTACTACGACGACATCACCGAGGGCTGGACGAGTTTCCTGCAGCAGCTGCGGTTCGCCCTGGAACGGCACCCGGATAGCGATCGGCGCACGCTGCAGTTGGCCGCAACACCGGGTACCGCGGGTGGCATCGCCGAGCGACTGGGGCTGGCCGATCTGCGCGACCGTGACGCCGGAACCCGTTACGCCGCAACGATGGCGCCGGCAGAACAGGCGACGGGTCAGGTCTGGTTCGTCGGCGAAAGGCAGCTCGGGATCACCGTCGACGGCTACGGCGACGGCTTGCTGATCCTCGCCGAAGAGCCGGTGGCGCCGCATCGACCCGATGGTGGATCGATGGTGCTGCTGACCGCCTACACCGGGCCGGACGATTTCGCCGCGATCAGCGAGCGGTGGAATGGCTGGTGGTCCGACGAGCTCGGGACGGCGAAGGGCGACAACGGGTGACCCTCAGGTGTTCGCCGCCGGAAATGCAAAACTCCGGCCGGCCGCAACGCTGCGGCCGGCCGGAGTTGGTGTGCGGAGCCAGAGCGGACCCGGGCTCGTCAGGCGATGGATCAGGCTGAGCTGGCCGCCTTCTCCCGCGCCTCGTCGTCGCGCTTGACCTGCTCGGACATCCTCAGGTCCTCCGGGCGCAGCGGCCCGGTCGGCTGCAGCGGGCGGTCGATCAGGTACCGCACGTACGCGTACGGGGTGAAGAATCCCGGGAGATCCTCGCCCAGCGCCGCCTCGGTGAACACGTCGCGGGCCTCGTTGACGTGCCGGTGGCCCCGCTCGTCGGTGGCCTGCTTGTGCAGTTTGTCGATCTCGTGCCCGACCAGTTCGTTGACCAGATCGGGGGTGACCACGAGCCCCTCGGCCAGCCTGATCCGGTAGCGCAGCCACTGCCACACCTGGGTCCGCGAGATCTCCACGGTGGCGGCGTCTTCCATCAGGTTGTCGATCGCCACCGCGCCCTGCTCGCTCACCCACGCGGTGAGATAGCGCAGCGCCACCGAGATGTTGGTGCGCAGCCCGTCGAGCGTCACCGCACCGGGAGTGGATCCAGGGGCGATGAGGTCGGCGGCGGTGACATGTACGTCCGGGCGCTGCTTGTCCAGCTGGTTGGGCCGGTCACCGAGCACCGCGTCGAACGCCGCCGTGCAGGTCGGCACCAGGCCGGGGTGGGCGACCCAGGAGCCGTCGAAGCCGTCGGCGGCCTCGCGCTCCTTGTCCGCCTTCACCTTGGCCAGCGCCTGCTCGGTGACCTTGGGCTCGGATTTGTTCGGCACGAACGCGGCCATGCCGCCCATGGCGTGGGCGCTCCGCCGATGGCAGGTGGAGACCAGCAATTCGGTGTACGCGCGCATCATCGGCGTGGTCATGGTGACATTCGAGCGATCGGGCAGCACATATTCCTGGCCGCGGGCCGCGAACGTCTTGATGTAGGAGAAGATGTAATCCCACCGGCCGGCATTCAGGCCCGAGGAATGGTCGCGCAGTTCGTAGAGAATCTCTTCCATCTCGAACGCCGCGGGCAGCGTCTCGATCAGCACGGTCGCCCTGATGGTCCCCTGCGGGATCCCCAGCAGCGCCTGGGCCTGGACGAAGACGTCATTCCACAGCCGGGCTTCCAGGTGCGACTCCAGCTTCGGCAGGTAGAAGTACGGCCCCGCCCCGCTGTCGATCAGCGCCTGCGCGTTGTGGAAGAAGAACAACCCGAAATCGACGATGGAGCCGGGCAGCGGCCGTCCGTCGATCGTCAGGTGCTTCTCGCACAACCGCCAGCCGCGCGGACGGACCACGATGGTGGGAGTTTCCTCGCCGACCTTGTATTCCTTGCCGTCCTCGGCGGTGTAATCCAGGTTGCCGCGAATGGCGTCGAACAGGTTCAGTTGGCCGTCGATGATGTTGAACCAGCTGGGCGCGGTGGAATCCTCGAAATCGGCCATCCACACCTTCGCGCCGGAATTGAGTGCGTTGATGCTCATCTTCCGGCTGGTCGGACCGGTGATCTCGCACCGGCGATCGACCAGTCCGGCAGCCGGTGGCGCAACCTGCCAGCTGGAGTCCGCGCGGATGCCGGCGGTCTCGGTGAGGAAGTCGACCTTCTCCCCTGCGGTGATCCGCTTGCCCCGCTCGCGCCTGGCCGCCAGCAGTTCGGCGCGCCGTCCGGCGGCGGCCCCGTCGAGCTTGGCCACGAAGACCAGTGCCTCCGGCGTCAGGATCTCGTCGAACCGCGGGTGCATGGTGCCTTTGACCTTCGGGGCCTTGGGTGGTCCGAACATCGGTTGTCTCCTGTCAAGACGAGAATTCTTGTTTTCCTGGGGCTGGGCGGGCTGGTCGGGGTCGAACGGGAGGCCGCCCCCGAAGGGGCGGCCGGCCGATCAGTGGAACTGCTCTTCCTCGGTGGACCCGACTAGTGCCAGCGTGCCACTGTCCGGGTTCAGAGCGGTAGCCACCTTATCGAAGTACCCGGTGCCGACCTCGGCCTGGTGCTTGACGGCGGTGTAACCGGAGGGCTCGTCGGCGAATTCGGCTTCCTGCAGTTCCACATAGGCACTCATCCCCTGGCGGGCGTAACCCTGGGCCAGATGGAACATCGAGTGGTTGATCGCGTGGAATCCGGCGAGGGTGATGAACTGGAACCTGTAGCCGAGGTCGCCCAGTTCCTCCTGGAAGGAAGCGATCTGCTGGTCGTCCAGTGCCGCCTTCCAGTTGAACGACGGAGAGCAGTTGTAGGCCAGCATCTTTCCGGGGAATTCCTTGTGCAGCTCGGTGGCGAACTCCCGGGCCAGGCCGAGATCCGGCGTGCCGGTCTCCACCCAGATCAGGTCGCAGTACGGCGCGTAGGCCTTCGCCCGCGCCAGCACCGGCTCGATCCCGCTGCGTACCCGGTAGAACCCCTCCGCGGTGCGCTTGCCGGTGAGGAACGGCTGGTCGATCTCGTCGACGTCGCTGGTCAGCAGATCGGCCGCGAGCGCGTCGGTGCGGGCGATGACCAGCGTCGGGACGCCGGAGATGTCGGCGGCCAGCCGCGCGGCGTTGAGGGTGCGCACGTGCTGCGTGGTCGGGATCAGCACCTTGCCGCCCATGTGGCCGCACTTCTTCTCCGACGCGAGCTGGTCCTCCCAGTGCACACCGGCGGCACCGGCGGCGATCATCGACTTCATCAGCTCGAACGCGTTCAGCGGACCGCCGAAGCCGGCCTCCGCGTCGGCCACGATCGGCACGAGGTAGTCAGTGGAATTGGCAGAGCCGGTCTTGCCCATTGAGTGGTCGATCTGGTCGGCGCGCAGCAGCGCGTTGTTGATCCGGCGGACCACCGCGGGAACGGAGTTGGCCGGGTACAGGCTCTGATCCGGGTAGGTCTGGCCGGCCAGGTTGCCGTCGGCCGCGACCTGCCAGCCGGACAGGTAGATGGCCTCGAGCCCGCCGCGCACCATCTGAACCGCCTGGTTGCCGGTGATGGCGCCAAGGGAGCGCACGAACTTCTTGGCCTGCAAGGCCTTCCACAGCCGCTCGGCGCCGCGGCGGGCCAGCGTCTGCTCCTCGACCACCGTGCCGCGCAGCTTGACGACGTCCTCGGCGGTGTAGGTCCGCTTGATTCCGTCCCAGCGGGGGTCGTCAGCCCATTCCGCGGCGAGCAGGGCGGCATCGGCCGACTGGGTGGCCGGCCGAGCACGGGTGCTCGTCGTGGGGGTGGGGCTGAGCGTGGCGGTCATCGTCGACGCGTCCTTCCAAGGTCTGTGGATCAAGCGGGCGGGTGGGCGGTGAATGAAGCGGGCGGGTGGGCGGGGAGAATGAAGCGGGCTGGTGGGCGGGGAGAATGAAGCGGGCTGGTGGGCGGGGAGAATGAAGCGGGCGTGTGGGCGGGGAATTGAAGCGGGCGGTCGGGGTATCACGCTGGTGGATCGGTGATGAACCCGGCGGGTGAATCAGGTGGCGAACCGGGGGGCTTGCACCAACTGTCTGTCAAGATCAGCTGCACTCTAGGCGGATGTGATGTAAAGAACTGCGTTTCTTGCGGTATCGTGCAGCAATGGCCGTTCGAGCACGTTCCACTCCCGTTCCGGGCCCGATTACTGCTAGTGATCCCCACCACAGCGCGCAGGACGCAGCCGGGCCGGCCGCCGTATCCCCGGCGGCACAGCACTTTTCGTCCTCACCGTCATCGCACAAAACTCACCAGGGTCGGACAGCTTCGGCCGACCGGCGGTCGCGGACGGTCGCCCAGAACCGCCTGACGAAAGTGAAGCTTTCGACGAATCGCCGGGAGCCGTCGCGCCACGGCCCGGCCGGCCCGGTCGGCACTGTTGGCCCGGTCGGCATTGTTGGCCCGGTCGGCATTGTCGGCGCTGTTGCCGGACCCGCTGCGGTGGACGTCTTGCCGGCCACCGGGCCGGACCCGCTGACCATCGGTCGGCGGTTGCGCCACATCCGTCGTTCCCAGGGGCTGACGCTGGCCGACGCGGCGGCCGTGGCGTCGATCTCGCCGTCCGCGCTGTCCTTGATCGAGAACGGCAAGCGGGAGGCCAAGCTGTCGGTGCTCAGCGCGCTGGCGGCCGGCCTCGGCATCGGCCTCGGTGAGCTGCTGGCCACCGCAGCGCCCAGCCGTCGGGCGGCTCTGGAGATCGAACTGGAGAAGGCCCAGCGGGCGGGCTCGTTCCAGGCGCTGGAGATTCCGGCGGTGCGGACCGGGCCGCGGCTGCCGATGGAGGCGTTGGAGGCGCTGGTCGGGCTGCACCGGGCGCTGGCCAAGGTGCAGGCCGAGCGGGCCGCAACCCCGGAACAGGCGCGGCGGGCCAATGCGGACCTCCGTGACCGAATGCGCAAGCGGGGCAACTACTTCGGCGAAATCGAATCGCTGGCGGCCGAATTGCTGACCGCCACCCACTACGAGGACGGTCCGATCACCCGCACCGTCGTCGACCGGATGTGCGCGTACCTCGGGTTCCGGTTGGTGCACACCGACGATCTGCCCGAATCGACCAGGACCGTCACCGATCTGGGACACAAGATCATCTACCTGCCGCAGCCGGACGCCGGGCAGCACGATTCTCGGTCCCTGGCGCTGCAGGCGCTCGGCCATGTCGTGCTGGATCATGATGTGCCGCAGGACTATTCGGAGTTCCTCGAGCAACGGGTGGAGATCAACTACTTCGCCGCGTCATTGCTGATCCCCGAGCGCGGCGCCCTCACCCTGCTGCGCCGGGCCAAGGCAGCCAAGGACATCGCCATCGAGGACCTGCGTGACGCCTACGCGGTGTCGTACGAGACGGCCGCCCACCGGTTCACCAACCTGGCCACCCGGCACCTCGACCTCCCAGTGCATTTCATGCGGATCTCCTCGTCCGGGGTGATCTACAAGGCCTACGAGAACGACGGCGTGCACTTCCCGACCGATGCCTCCGGTGCCATCGAGGGCCAGCGGGTGTGCCGGTACTGGACCGCGCGGGTGGTCTTCGACCAGCCGGACCTGTCGACCGCGTACCAGCAGTATACCGACACGAACTCCGGGACCTACTGGTGCACCGCAGTGATCGACCGCACGTCAGCGGGGCTGTTCTCGGTGAGTGTCGGGGTGCCCTACGCGGACGTCAAATGGATGAGGGGGCGCGAGACGACCGAGAGGTCCAAGTCCCGCTGCCCCGACCCGACGTGCTGCGCGCTGCCGCCCGCCGACCTGGCCGAGCGCTGGGAGGGGATCGCATGGCCCAGCGCACGGGTGCATTCGCACCTGTTGGCGGCGATGCCGCCAGGGGTGTTCCCGGGGGTCGACCAGACCGACGTGCTGAGCTTCCTCGACCGGCACAGCGTCGTGTGACCTAGACCTAGCGCTGGCCCGGACCTGTTGTGCTGCAAGGACTGCCGCGGCGGGGCGACCATGGGGATCGGCGTCCGGCCGGCGTCCGGCCGGCGCCTGGCCGCCTGGCCGTCGTCTGGGGCGGCGATGTGGACCCGCGACGGGTACCGATCGACCGCCGACGTGAAGTCCCGCTCAGCTCGATTGACGGGCGGTCACCTGGCGGGCGGCCCGGTTTGCCGTCACCCGATGACGTGCGTGGCGGAGTGCATCGAAGGACAGCACGGCCAGCGCCGCCCAGACCAGCGCGAAACCCAGCCACCGGGACGGCGGCATGCTCTCCCCGAACCAGAAGACGCCGAGCAGGAACTGCACCACCGGGGTGATGTATTGCAGCAGTCCCAACACCGAGAGCGGCAGCGCCTGGGCGGCTACGGCGAATGCCAGCAGTGGCACGCAGGTGACCACTCCGGAGCTGGCCAGCAGCAGGACGTGTCCGCCGCCGTGCTCGGTGAGCGTGGATGCTCCGTTCATCTGCAGGATGAGCAGATAGGTCAGGGCGGGCAGTGCCAGCACCAGGCCCTCGGCCGTCAGCGACGCCGTCGGCGCCAGCGGGATCACCTTCTTGACCAGGCCGTACAGGCCGAAGCTGGCGGCCAGGCTGAGCGCCACCCACGGCACGGCCCCGCCCGCGATCGCCAGCACCGTCACCGCCACGGCGCCCAGGCCGACCGCCGCCCATTGCGCCACCCGCAGCCGTTCGCGGAAGATCACCACCCCGAGCAGCACGCTGACCAGGGGATTGACGAAATAGCCGAGCGAGGCCTCGACGACGTGCCCGTTGTTGACGGCCCAGATGTAGATGCCCCAGTTGACCGCGATCATCGCGGAGCCGGCAATCACCAACGCCCACACCCGTCGCGGCATCGCGCGGATGGCCGGCCAGCCGCGCACCACCGTCAGCACGATCGCGGACACCACCAGGGACCAGATCATCCGGTGGGCCAGGATTTCCAGGGCTCCCGCCGGAACCAGCAGCGGGAAGTAGAGCGGGAAAAGACCCCAGAGCAGGTAGGCGAGCACGCCGAAGGAGATTCCGCGGCGCATCTGGACCTCCCTGCCGCTGCGATCGAGCCGGTGCGGTCACCCGTGGACACGGACCGCTGGTACACCGGCGGCTGTCTTGCTGCGCTGTCTTGCTGCGGCCGCCGGGCTGCCTCCGCCGGCGGGCGATCAGTGGTAGCTGGTGACGATCACCGGTAGTTGGTGAACTGCAGCGCGATATCCAGATCCGCCTGCTTGAGCATCGCCTGCACGGCCTGCAGGTCGTCCCGCTTCTTTCCCGACACCCGGAGTTGATCGCCCTGAATCTGGGCCTGCACGCCCTTGGGCCCCTCGTCCTTGATGCGTTTGACGATCGCCTTGGCCTTGTCCGTGGCGATCCCCTGCACCAATGAACCGGTGACCTTGTAGACCTTGCCCGACGCGGCCGGGTCACCGACCTCGAAGGCTCGTAGCGAGATGCCGCGCTTGATCAGCTTGTCCTTGAACACGTCGATCGCCGCCTTGCACCGTTCCTCGGTGCTCGAGGTGATCGTCACGCCGTTCTCGCCGGCCCACGCGATGGTGGTGTCCGTCCCGCGGAAGTCGAAGCGCTGGGAGAGCTCCTTGGCTGCCTGGTTGACCGCGTTGTCGGCCTCCTGGTGGTCGACCTTGCTCACGATGTCGAACGAGGCGTCTGCCATCGTCGCTCACCCCTTCTGTGGTGTCAGGTTGCTGTGGTGTCAGGTTGTCTCTTGTTCTGGTGTGGCGGGCGGTTCACTCTGGTCGGCTTGTGACGGTCGCGCCCCCAACCGGCTAAGCCGCGGCGTTGCGGGCCACGGGGTGCGACGGTGCCGACCCCGATGAGGCCGTGGGGTGGTCGTCGCAGGACATTGTGCCTGCGGCGAGAGCCTGCGCGCTCGGGCCGGCACAGCACCAGCACCGGCCCGCGGCCGTCCGGCCGCCGATTCGGTCCAGCGAGCTTCGTCCTTGTAGAGTGTGCGGGCGCAGCCGGACCAGTGGTCGGGCGCCAACGGCAGGTTGCCCGAGTGGCCAAAGGGAGCTGACTGTAAATCAGCCGGCATTGCCTACGGGGGTTCGAATCCCTCACCTGCCACCTTGTTCGATCAGTTCGGCTCGGCCGGCCGCACTCGATGAGGGTTGCCGCCGGGTGCTCTCCCCTGGGGAGCACCCGGTCCGTGTCGATGGCTTCACCGGCACCGCGCGGAAGGTGCTGAACGGGTCAACCCGAACCAGTGATGAGAGTCGACAGTGGCGGTCAGATTTGGCGGTGAGGATTTGGCGGTGAGGATTTGGCGGTGAGGATTCGCTGAGTGAGCGATTTGGCGGTGAGGATTCACTGAGCGAGCGATTCCATCGTTTGCCCATTGGCGGGCGAAACTATTGCACGAGGCGCTACGCTCCGTATATGTGCGGGGATGACCGGCACCCCTCCGAAGGTGGACGTGTCCATTTTATCCCCCAAACGCAACAAGTGACCACGAGGGGGTGCTCGCATTGACGACCGAGGCGTCCGTCCAGGAGAAGCCCCGCCCCCGCTACACAGGTCACCAGATCTTCCCGGTGGTCGCGTCCATCGTCTTCGCCATTTCCGCGTTGCTGTGGTGGCCCGTGCTGGTGGCCGGCCCGACCGTGGACAGGACCAGCACCCAGCTCCTGGTCGGCGGCAGCATCCTGCTGCTCGCGTTCCTGGCGGGCGAGCTGTTCCCCTTGCAAATCGAGGTCCGTCGGGAGACGTTGCTGGTCAGCGGCTCGGAGCTGCCGATGGTGCTCGGCCTGCTGCTGCTCCCGGCCTGGTTGGTCGGGGTCACCCATGCTGCCGCCGGACTGCTCGTCTTCCTGGTCCGCAAGGACAGCGGACGCAACATCGCCGTCAACCTCTCGTTCATCACGGTGGAGACCGGGACCGCCGCCGCGGTGGTGTTGGCGCTGTCCGACCCCGGCAGCCCGAAGGGCATGCAATACCTCGCGGTGGCCATCGGTGTGATGGCCGGGGCACTGATGTCCGCGGTGTCTGTCGGTCTGACCTACCGCCTCATCGGGCCCGCCGAGCCGCTCGCCCGGTCCATCGGCCGCGCGATGCTGGCGGCCGCGGCGATCGTCACTTTCGCTTTGGTCGGCCTCAGCGTGTGGCAGAGCAGCAACCCGCCCGAGAGCCTGCTCGGCCCGTTGCTGTGCGTGGTGCTGGCGGCCGTGCTGGGCGTTCTCTACCGCATCTATTTCCTGTTCCTGCGCCAGCACGCCGACCTGACCCGGATGTACACGTTCGGGCGGCAGGTGACCGGCGTCGGCTCGTCCACCGCTGACTGGCGCGGTGTGCTGGAAGAGGTGCGCGACCAGCTGAACGCCGAGGTGGCGGTGCTGCGCCTCGGCGACGGGGACCGCGAGCAGCGGACGTTGGCCATCGGTCCCGACGGGCTGCTGGACGAGCCGGCCGCCGCGCTGGACGACCCCTTGCTGGCCCTGGCGAGGATGACTGGTCGAGCCAAGGTATCCAGCGACCGCACCACGGATCGGACGTTGCTGGCTGCCTTGAACAGCCGGAACGCATGGGACGTGCTGGTGGTCCCGCTCCGCTCCGGTGACCGGGATCGCGGCTTCCTGGAGGTGCGCGACCGGCTCAGCCGCTGGGGCAGGTTCCGGGACGAGGATGTCCAACTGCTGGAGACCCTCGCCGGGCATGTCGCCACCGCGCTGGACAACCTGCGGCTGTTGGACACGTTGCGCCACGAGGCCTACCACGACGCTGTCACTGGCCTGCGCAACCGTCTCGGATTGAACGTCGAGGTGCAGGCGTCGATGGCCGACGGGCGGGGCGGGGCCATCATCCTGGTTGAGCTCAACGTGTTGTCGCAGGTCAACAATGCACTGGGACACGACCGCGGGGAGAGACTGCTGCGAATGGGCGGCGACCGGCTGGTCGGTCTGCTCGGACCGGATCGGCCGGTCGCGCGCATCGAGGGCGACCGGTTCGCGATCCTGGTCGCCGCGCAGTCGGAGTCAGATCTGATCGCGTTCGGCGGGGAGATCCTCACCACGGTGGGCAAGGCCTTCTCCCTCGACGGCATCGAGGTGGACCCGCAGCCCGTCATCGGGATCGCCGCGATCACCGCGACCGCCGACGTCCTGGGCGACGTCGCGGTGGATCCCGGGACCCTGTTGCAGCGCGCCGAGATGGCGATCCTGGCGGCCAGGGCGCGGGAGGACACCCTGCAGATCTACCGGCCGAGCATGGGCGAGGTCTACCGCCGCCGGTTCCAGCTCGTCACCCAGTTCCGGCAGGCGATCGAGCAGGGCCGGATCGTCGTGCACTACCAGCCGAAGGTGAACCTGGCC
>Ga0208081_1000007_pt1 | contig 43014 bp, 33 predicted proteins | sample NGESurshal092012_6_FD_184479 | JGI IMG/M metagenome (GOLD analysis project Ga0208081, IMG submission 184479) | Arctic peat soil microbial communities from Barrow, Alaska - NGEE Surface sample 415-1 shallow-092012 (SPAdes) | ecosystem: Environmental > Terrestrial > Soil > Wetlands > Peat ...
CTCCCTGCCCCCTGCCCCATGCTCTCCCGCTTCGCGGGACTGCCTCACTACGTTCGCCAGCATGCTCCATGCTAGTACTCGTCCCACGCCTTTATTTCCAGCTCACTCTCCGTCATGCTGCAGAAGGCATGAATAAACGCCGATGCCAGTCGGGCATTGGTTATCAGCGGAATGTTATAGTCAACGGCACTCCGCCGTATCTGATAGTCGTTGTTCAGCTCCGTAGGAGAGAGATCCTTGGGGATATTGATCACCAGGTCAACAATTCGTGTCTTTATCAGTTCCACGGTGTTGGGACTCTCTTTTTCATCAGGCCAGAAGGCCACCTCAGCCTCTATCCCGGCATTGGTCAGGAACTGTTGTGTCCCTCTGGTGGCATAGATCTTATAATCCCGGCCTTGAAGAAGGCGTGCAGCTTCTATCAGGTCAGCCTTCGATTTTGCGGGACCCGATGATATCAGCACCGCTTTCTCAGGCATACGGTAACCTACAGAATACATGGCCTTTAACAAAGCTTCGTAAAAGCTGTCGCCTATACATCCCACCTCACCCGTTGAAGCCATGTCAACACCCAGCACCGGATCAGCCTTGGCGAGACGTGAGAAACTGAACTGCGAAGCTTTAACGCCCACATAGTCAAGGTCAAAGACCGACTTGTGCGGTTTCTCCCACTGAACACCAAGCATGACCTTTGTTGCAAGCTCTATCAGATTGGTTTTCAATACCTTTGATACAAACGGAAAGCTCCGGCTGGCGCGGAGATTACACTCTATGACCTTTATATCATTCTCCCGTGCAAGGAATTGTATATTGAACGGGCCTGAGATATTAAGCTCTTTTGCTATCTGTCTTGAGATACGCTTGATACGCCGGACGGTCTCAAAGTAGATCTTCTGCGGCGGGAATACTATTGTTGCATCACCTGAATGCACACCCGCATACTCAACATGTTCGCTTATTGCGTAAGCTACAATCTCTCCTGCTGTGGCCACGGCATCAATCTCAATCTCCTTGGCATATTCAATGAACTCGGAAACCACCACCGGGTGTTCCTTTGAGACGCTGGCGGCCAGCTCAAGAAAATGGACGAGCTCACTTCGGTTTGAGACCACGTTCATTGCCGCACCGGAGAGGACATATGACGGACGGATCAGCACCGGGAAGCCGATACCGTCAATGAATTTATCAATTTCCTCAAAGCTCGTCAGCTCCTGCCACCTAGGCTGGTCAACGCCCAGGGAGTCGCACATTGATGAGAATTTGTGCCGGTCCTCGGCCCTGTCAATAGATTCAGGCGGGGTTCCCAGTATCGGAACACCCTGCCTGTGAAGTCTCATGGCCAGGTTATTCGGTATCTGTCCCCCCATTGCCAGTATCACTCCGCGGGGTGTCTCCAGGTCAATGATATCCATCACCCGTTCAAACGACAGCTCGTCAAAATAGAGACGGTCGCACATGTCGTAATCAGTGCTGACTGTCTCGGGATTATAGTTTATCATCACACCACGCAGTCCCTCTTTGCGTATGGTGGTGATGGCGTTGACAGAGCACCAGTCAAATTCAACGCTTGATCCTATCCGGTAGGCGCCTGATCCGAGCACTATCACTGAACGCTTGTCATTCTCATACCAGACGTCATGTTCCATGCCGCTGTAGGTCATGTAGAGATAGTTGGTCACGGCAGGGTATTCAGCGGCAAGCGTATCTATCTGCTTGACATACGGAACAATGCCCTTGCTCTTGCGGTAACGGCGGACACTTAGCATGGCTTCATTGATCTTCCTGTTGTCTGCCTTTAGCACGTGGCGTGCTATCTGGAAGTCGCTGAAACCGTTTATCTTGGCATGAAGTAATTCCCCTGATGGGATATTTTCAAGAGAATTATATGTTTCAAGTTTCTTTTTTATGTTCTCAATGTTCTGCAGCTTGTACAGAAACCATTTGTCGATCCTGGTGAGCTCATAAATACGGTCAACGTCAAAGCCTTTTTCCATTGCCTCGGCTATTGAGAAGATACGCATATCAGTAGGCTGGGAGAGTTCTTTTTCGATGCCCTGGAAGCTTAGATTGCGGTTGCTGACGAAACCGTGCATGCCGAGACCAATCATGCGCAGTCCTTTCTGAATTGCCTCCTCGAAGGTTCTGCCTATCGCCATTATCTCACCCACGCTTTTCATGCTGCTGCCAATCTCGTGGGCCACCCCCTGGAACTTGTTCAGGTCCCAGCGGGGGATCTTGCAGACTATATAATCGAGGGCAGGTTCAAAGCAGGCAGTGGTGGTTTTTGTGACCGAGTTCTTCAGTTGGTGAAGGCCATAACCCAGTCCAAGTTTTGCTGCCACGAAAGCCAGAGGGTAGCCGGTAGCCTTAGAGGCCAGTGCGCTGGAACGTGATAGCCGTGCATTGACCTCAATTACCCTGTAGTCCTCAGAGTATGGGTCAAGAGCATACTGGACATTGCATTCACCGATTATACCGATGTGACGTATAATCCTGATAGATAGCTCCCTGAGCTTATGGTATTCGCTGTTCGTGAGTGTCTGCGATGGCGCAACGACGATGCTTTCACCTGTATGAATTCCCAGCGGATCAAAGTTCTCCATGTTGCACACGGTGATACAGTTGTCGAAGCGGTCGCGCACGACTTCATATTCAACTTCTTTCCAGCCCTTCAGCGATTCTTCAACCAGTATCTGTCCGGAGAAGGTGAACGCCCTCCCGGCCAATGTTTTTAGTTCTTCGGTGTCTGAGCAGAATCCGCTACCCAGTCCTCCCAGTGCATATGCTGCCCTGATTATAATCGGAAACCCGAGTTTCTCTGAAGCTTTTAATGCGTCTTCAACATTGGTGACGGCAATGCTGTGAGGGGTCCTGATATCTATTTCATCAAGCTTCTTCACGAAGAGCTCACGGTCTTCAGTATCCATGATGGCGCTGACGGGAGTACCAAGGACCTTCACACCGTATTTCCCGAAGACCCCGTCGCGGAAGAGTGTAGTGCCGCAGTTCAGAGCTGTCTGTCCGCCGAAGGAAAGCAGGATACCGTCAGGTTTTTCCCGGGCTATGACGCGTTCAACGAATTTTGGTGTTACAGGGAGGAAGTATATTTTATCAGCGATTTTTTCAGAGGTCTGAACGGTAGCGATATTCGGATTGATAAGAACTGTAAATATGCCCTCCTCGCGGAGCGCCTTCAGGGCCTGTGACCCCGAGTAGTCAAACTCTCCCGCCTCACCTATTTTCAATGCCCCTGAGCCCAGCAGCAAAACCTTTTTTATCTCTTCCATCATCGCTTGTAAAGCATTGCCTTTTGAATATTATCAATAAATAAATCAAACATAAAATCCGTATCTGTCGGACCGCCGGAGGCTTCAGGATGGAACTGTGTTGAGAAGAAGGGTTTTGAAATATGCTTCATCCCCTCGTTGGTGTTGTCATTGACGTTGATGAAGAGTGGCTCCCAGCCGGCAGGCAGTGTGTTGTTATTAACAGCGAAACCATGGTTCTGCGAAGTGATATACGCCCTCTCAGTACCGACCATCTGTACAGGCTGGTTATGGCTGCGGTGGCCGTAACGCAGCTTGTAGGTATCAGCTCCTGCCGCCAGGGCCATGAGCTGGTTACCGAGGCAGATACCAAAGATAGGCTTGTCGCCGTCCAGTGACTGCCTTATATGGTCAATGGCAGTCCGGCACATCTTGGGATCACCTGGACCGTTAGTAAGAAAAAGCCCGTCATATTCCTCGGCACTGTAGTCATAATCCCAAGGGACTCTTATAATAGTGGTATCACGTTTCAGAAGGTTACGGATTATATTGAATTTCACTCCGCAGTCGACCAGCAAAATGCGGTACTTCCCATCACCGTATACCTGGCGTGTTGTTGTACTGACCTCAGCCACCAGGTTGACTTTATTCGGGTCATAAAATTCAGTGGCAGTTCCTTCCGGTTCAACCTTGCCAAGCATGGTGCCCTTCTCCCTTATACGTTTTGTCAGGGCCCTGGTATCAACTCCGTAAATGCCCGGAACGTTGCTCTTGCAAAGCCATTCATCAAGGCTCTCAATGGCATTCCAGTGGCTGTATTCAAAGGAATAATCAGAAACAATCAGTGCTGATATATGCACGCCGGATGATTCATAAAAGAGATAAAGGTCATTCTGTTCCTTCTTTCCCGGGGCTCCATAGTTGCCAACCAGCGGGTAAGTAAGGCACAGCACCTGCCCGCGGTATGAAGGGTCGGTAAGGCTTTCGGGATAGCCTGTCATGGCAGTATTGAAGACCACCTCCCCGGCAGCAGCCACAGGCGCTCCGAATGACCATCCCCGGTAAATGGTTCCATCCTCGAGAGTCAGTTTGACACCTGATTTGTTGTCTCTCTTCATCTTATGCGTTTATTGCGCTGTCAATCTTCCTGAGTGCTTTCTCTACAATTGTCCTTGGGCAGGCGAGGTTCATCCGCATAAAGCCCTCGCCTCCCGGGCCGAATAAAGACCCTTCATTCATACCGACACCTGCCTTGTCAACGAAGAAACGCTGCAGCTCCGTGCCGCTCATATCCATGGAACGGCAGTCGAGCCAGATCATGTATGTGGCTTCAGGCTTCACAGGCTTTATCTGCGGCAAATGCTCCCGGCAGTAATTCATAACAAGGTCGACGTTGCCCTGAATATAAACAATCAGTTCATCCAGCCATGCGCGTCCGTAAGTGTAAGCAGCTTCCGAGGCAATGTTGCCGAAAATGTTTCCAAGATGCATGTGCAACCCTATGAGTGTTTTCCTGTATTTCTCCCCGAGATCAGGATCGGATATTATCATGGATGAAGTTGAAAGTCCTGCCAGGTTGAAGGTTTTGCTTGGTGCCATGCATGTGACTGTGACGGAAGCGGCCTTTTGCGAGATTGATGCCAGGGGTATATGTCGGTAGCCTGGCAGGATCAGATCAGAGTGTATCTCATCAGAAAGGATGATAATTCCCTTTTCGTAGCAGATATCAACCAGTTCAGTCAGCTCATTCAACTGCCATACCCTTCCCACAGGATTATGAGGGTTGGAGATTATTATCATTTTCGTTGCCGGAGTAATAAGCTTACTCAGTCCGTCAATGTCCATCATCCAGTTTCCTCCCTGGTCCAGGAGTTTATTGAATAACAGCTTCCGTCCATGATCCTTCGCTGCTGCGTGAAAAGGAGTGTAAACGGGAGGCTGAATTATTATTCCTTCGCCCTTTTTCGTGTAGGCAAGAGTGCACATGTTCAGTGCCGGAACGACGCCCGGACTGAATTCAATCCACTCACGGTTTATTTTCCACCCGTGGCGGTCATAGATCCACTTTATAATTGAGTTAAAATAGGAATCAGACCTGAATGTATAACCGAGTATTTCATGTTTCAGACGGCTGGCAAGAGCGTCAGTGATGAAGGAGGGAGTTTTAAAATCCATGTCCGCCACCCACATGGGGATAACATCAGCTCTTCCAAAGACCTCTTCTCTCAAATCATATTTTATGCAACTGGTATTTTCCCGGTTGATCTCCTCATCAAAATTCCACATCAGGTGTCTGTTGTTGATCCGGGATGTAAAGATAGAGAAAAGACCATGAACAAGAACAGATGCCCGGCTGTTTATGTGATGAAATGAGGCAAGAAGGATCAGAAATGAAATTTTCTTGCAATAAAATTTTCTCGGAAGTGTAAAAGGTTTAATTTTACGTAACAAATACAAGTACCAAAAACTGGCTTATGAAAAAGACTTTCATGAAATTACTGGTAGCTGTAATGATCCTTGCAGTTGCCGGTTCATACTCCTGCAAGAACAGGGGTGAGACAAAAAAGAATAAAGAGTTGAACAAGCTTGAAGAGCAGGGGCTGGAGAATAAGATTGAAGAGAATGTTTATCCGCTTCCGACCTCGGCGGAGGTTATCAAAAAGCTTACAGATATGGATCTTGGCTACATACTTGGAGCGACCAATTCTCCGGACAACGCCAGGAATTATGTTGAAAGCTACAAAAGGTCGGTAAATATAGGTGTCTACGGTGCAGACCTGAGCTATACAACATTGTACAATATGCAGCAGGATGTCATTGATTATCTTGCGGCTCTGCACGACATGTCACTCGAACAGAATCTTGCCAAGATTTATGATCCGTATCTCTATGATGAGATAAAAACAAATTTTGACAACAGGGACACACTGGTAAAAATACTGACTGATGTTTTTGACCGCACCTATGGATATATGGTCGACGCAGATCAGGCAAACCTTGCTCTGCTTATGGTAGGCGGTGCATGGGTTGAGGGCATGTATCTCACTCTGGCAGTTTCTGAGTCGGGCGGACACCTCTCAGGCTTTGAGTCTGTCCTTCTTGAGCAGAAGAAATCATTTGAGCAGTTTGAGGATATAGCCAAACCACATGCTGATGATCCCCTTGTATCGCAGTTTCTTGCAAGCCTGCAACCGATAAGAGAAGAATATGCAAAGCTGGGAACAAGCCTGACGATGCAGAATATTGAGGACTTGAAAAGTGCCGTTGGCTCGGTCAGGGCAGAGCTGGTAAAATAAAAAAAATAAATCCTGGGAGACCGCAAAGATAAATTTGCGGTCTTTTTTTAAGACTATGAGGGAATCAGTATTACATGCGCTGATACATATTTTTGCCATTCTGTCTACTGTGAATCCTGTAGGAGTTACAGCCAGGGGTAAAAAGATCCTTCGTGGTTACCTGCGGAGATATCTCAACCAGGAGCTGGAAGAAGAGTATTTTAAACTCTATGAAAATAATCTTCATTTCTATGAAAAAGAACTCAGGGTAGTGGCAGAGGGCGAACTCTCCGATGAGAATTCTCTCATAGCGTTCCAGATTACAAACATTTGCAGGCAGATCAAAAAAGGTCTCTTCCTGGAGGAGAGAATAATTGTATTCCTGCAGCTTCTTGAGTTCGTTTCTGAAGACGGCACTGTTTCTGAACAGGAGTCTTCAATAGTCGACATTGTCGCGCGCACATTCAATATCTCGCAGAAGGAGAAAAACAATGCCTCATCATTCATGCTGGGGATGCTTTATGACAAGATAACCCCCGACTGCTTTCTCGCCATTGAAGGAGAAGAAAATATAGGAGATGCTGCATTGAAGTTTGCCAATTACCACGAGTGGCATCATCAGGTTTCAAGAGGGCTGAAGGGGACCATCTACGTTCTCTTCATTGAAAGCACCGAACATGTGCTGTTTATGTACGATGGCAAGTCTCAGTTGCATTTCAAGGGGCGCAATGTGGTTCCGATGCGGCCTTTTCTCCTTGAACCCGGCGTCAATATCCGAGGGCATGGGATGGCCCCGCTTTATTATACAACTATATTCAGGAAGTTCGTTAGGGCCAATTTTGTTGAGGACATAATTTTTGAGGGCCATAACATTGAATATCACTTCAAGGGATCTGACATTGGCATTCAGCCAATGAGCTTCAATGTCAAGTCAGGTAATCTGATTGGCATAATGGGAGGCAGCGGGGTAGGCAAAAGCACTCTCCTTAATATATTGAACGGCAAGATCAGACCGGGAAACGGTTCCGTTTTTATTAACGGTTATGATCTGCATAATGAGCCTGAAGAGCTTACCGGTCTCATTGGTTATGTGCCTCAGGATGACCTTCTTATTGAAGAACTCACCGTTTATCAGAACCTTTATTTCAATGCCAGACTCACCTTCGGAGATTACGACGAGGAGAAACTCAACGCGGTCGTGATCTCCGTTCTGAAACAGCTTGACCTTTTCGAGATCAAAGACCTGCTTGTGGGTGACCCCCTTAATAAAAAGGTCAGTGGCGGGCAACGCAAGCGTCTTAACATAGGCCTTGAGCTGATGCGTGAGCCAGCCGTGCTCTTTGCCGATGAACCCATCTCAGGACTCTCTTCCCATGATTCCGAGAATGTCATGGAGATGCTTAAAGACCAGGCTGTAGCAGGCAAACTGATCTTCGTCATTATACACCAGCCCTCATCGAACATACTCAAGATGTTTGACAGGCTGTGGGTGCTTGACAAGGGTGGATATATGATCTATGACGGAGATCCCGTAGAAGCGCTCGTATATTTCAAGACAGAGACTTCCCAGGCTAACGCTGCGGAAAGTGAATGTCCCAACTGCGGCAATGTGGAGACGGATGAGATCCTCCAGATAGTGGAAGCCAAGGTAGTGGACAACGATGGCAACAGAGGACCTGAAAGGCAAGTTTCCCCGGTGGAATGGTATCACAGGTACAAACAGAAAATGGAGCCTGGCCTGACTGGCAGACCTGATATGAAACCTTTGCCTTCCAGCAACTTCAAAGTGCCTGAAAAACTAAAACAGGTGAGCACTTACCTGAAAAGGAACCTGGTCAGAAAATTTGCTGATAAACAGTACCTTTCCATTAACCTCCTGGAGCCGCCGCTCCTGGCATTTATTCTCGGCTATGTTTCGAAATACATGAGCGACGGAACCTATCTGTTCTCAGATAACAAGAGTTATCCCGTTTTTCTTTTTATGAGCGTGGTTGTAGCTCTTTTCCTCGGCCTTACTGTCAGTGCCGAGGAGATCTTCAGGGACAGGAAGATACTTGAACGGGAAAAATACCTCAATATAAGTCGCCTCAGCTACCTGGTGTCAAAGATTACTTTTCTTTTCGGATTGTCAGCAATACAAACACTGATGTACGTACTCATCTCCCAGTCGATTCTTCAGGTGGAAGGTATGATGTGGAGACAATGGCTTATACTTTTTACCACATCATGCTTCGGGAATATGATCGGGCTCAATATTTCGGCAAGTATGAAAACAGCTATCAGCATCTATATACTGATACCAATTATACTTGTTCCCCAGCTGTTGCTGGGAGGTGCAATGATCAGATTTGACGACCTCCATACGTCGATGACAAAGAAGATATTTGTGCCTGTAATCGGAGATATCATGGCAAGCCGCTGGTCATACGAGGCCATGGCAGTAGAGCAGTTTCGCTCAGGAAAGTACATGAAACCATATTTCAACACAGAGATGATGATCAGCCGTTATGACTGGGAATCATCCTTCCTTGTACCTGAGCTTAAGAAAAAGAGCTGGCAATGTGTCTGGGCATGGGGCAAGCCTGAGTACAGGGATGCCTATGACGGCAACATTGCGAAACTCAAATACCATATCGACATCCTGAGCAGGGAGGAAGGACTTGATCCGTCGTCAGCAATGAGGGTAATCGACAAAGAACCCTTCACCTCAGATGCAGCTTATATTGTGAGTGACTACCTCGACACCCTTCAAAAGGTTATAAGAAGGCAGTATCTGCATTATACTGCAGTCAAGGATCATATAACCGACAGCCTTACCCGGACCATTGGTAAGGAAGAGCTGGTCAGGCTTCGGGAAGCAACATATAATGAGGCTCTCGCTGACCAGCTGCTGAACCGCACTGTGCAGCAGAAGATGTATGATACCCCTGACCGTATTATCCAGAAATCTGACCCGGTGTTCATGGAACCGGGATCACATATCGGGAGAGCTCATTTCTATGCTCCCTATAAAATGATTGGCAACCGGCGGATTGATACCCTGTGGTTCAATATGATGATGATATGGCTGATGAACATGACATTTTTTATCATGCTCTATTTTAATGTGATCAAAGGGTTATTGGATCTTCTAGAGCGAATAAATATTCCTGGTTTTAAATCTGATAGCCTCGTGCCTCCATGGGAGTTGGTAAAGTAAGAGCCAAGAAGTACCTGGGTCAGCACTTCCTGAAGGATAAGAAGGTTGCTGCTGCTATTGTAGACGCCCTGAAGGCTGAGAATTGTGATGCTGTTATTGAGGTGGGGCCCGGCATGGGCGTGCTGACACAGTTTCTCGTGATCAGGAACTTCCCGGTGCTGAAAGTGGTGGAAATAGATACCGAGTCAGTCGAATACCTCCGGGATAATATCAGCGGGATCGGCGAGATAATAAAAGACGATTTTCTCCAGATTGACCTGAAGCCCATGGGCAGAAGAATTGCCATCATAGGTAATTTCCCCTATAATATTTCCAGTCAGATACTTTTTAAAATCCTTGAAAACCGCGACAGGGTGGCGGAGGTGACCTGTATGGTTCAGAAAGAAGTGGCTGAGCGTATCTGTTCTGCCCCCGGAAGCCGTGTTTATGGTATCCTTAGTGTACTTCTCAGGGCATGGTATGACATTGAATATCTTTTCACCGTTGACGAGAATGTATTTTCTCCGCCGCCCAAGGTCAAATCAGCCGTGATACATCTTGATCGCAATAACAGAGAGAGACTGGATTGTGAAGAGGACCTCTTCTTCAGTGTGGTCAAACGCTGTTTCAATCAGCGCCGCAAGATGATCCGCAATCCTGTCAGGATGATGGTCCGTCCTGATGCGGGCACAATGCCTCTTTTGTCACAGAGGGCTGAACAGCTCTCCGTTGAGCAGTTTGTTGAACTGACTAACTGGGTTGCCCGGAACAGATAGTATTGGAAGATTACTCCTTTTGATCTGTCAGAATGTATAACCTATTGCTTCAACCGGATTCATTTTTGCTGCGGCTGATGCCGGTGCGAAGCCTGCAATAATCCCAATGGTACCGGAGATTGTTATTGCAAGGACGATATTTCCTGTCGTCAGGAACATATCCAGGCCATAGAAATAATTTACCAACAGGGTTCCCAAAAAGACGATGATAAGTCCCAGGATGCCTCCGGCAATTGAAAGAAGCATTGATTCGATGAGGAACTGGAGAAGAATGTATCTTCTCTTTGCTCCCAGGGCCATCTGGATCCCGATTATGCTTGTGCGTTCCCTGACAGATACGAACATGATATTGGCAATGCCGAAGCCGCCTACCAGGATTGAGAATCCTCCTATGATCCATCCGGCAATATTTATGCCTTTAAAGACAGGCTCAAGGGTCTTGGTGATCTGGCTGGCCTGATTGATTGAGAAATTGCTTACCTCTCCGGGGTTGATTTTCCGGGCTGAACGCAAAATCATCGTAATCTCATCACTCAGCTGCTCTACTGACGCACCCTCATTTCCTCTGATCATTACATTTGAGTCAAGAAACGGGTTACGGAAGTTGATGAACTTACGGCTGAAATTCACTGGAACCAGAAGTGTTTCATCCATGCCGCTGTCACTTATTCCCCCTTTGCCCTCTTTCTTAAATACACCGATGACCTCGGCCTTGTATCCGGCTACCGTAATCTCTTTACCGAGGGGATTTAAATCATTAAACAGTTTCTTTGCCATTTCGATACCTAAAATGGCTACAGGCTTTCCGGAAGCAGACTCCGATTCGGTGAAATAACGGCCTTTTTCTATCTCAAATGATCTTACCTTCTCAAAATCATGTGTCGCAGCCATAATATATCTGTCAATGACGGCGTTGCTGCGGTATTTGATCGTCTCTCCTGAACCCACAGTGAAACAAACCGCCTGAGCTGAAGGTGATTTTTTGAGTATCGCCTCATAGTCATCTATCGAAGGAGCCGGCCATCTCATCATATCCCACCATTTTATGTCAGGATCAGGAGTCCACGGCCATTTTGCAACATATATTGTATTGTCTCCGAGAGACTCAATGCTTGTTTTAATTCCGTTTTCCATCCAGTCAAAAACTGTAAATACAGAAATGATTGAGACAATCCCTATGGTAATGCCAAAGAGAGAAAGGAATGTGCGTAATTTATTAACTGAAACAGAGTTGACAGCAAAGAGAAAACTTTCCTTAAACATTTTTAACCACATGGCCCGGTCATTTTAATGGTCAAAGATAGTCAAATATGAAACATCAATATCTCCGCAATAATTCATCAATTCAATTATTTGAGGTAACATTGCTTATCAAAAAAAATATCTATTTTTATCCGATCGCAGAATCCTTGTCAACGATAACCTGAATTACTGATTATGAGTGACATAAGAATAAAGAGCGCCTTTATTTCAGTTTATTGCAAAGACGGTCTTGAAGCTATAGTGAAGAAGCTCGATAGCCTCGGGGTATCTGTCGTTTCCACGGGAGGATCCTGGGATTTTATTACCAGGTCAGGTGTTAGTGCAGGTAAGGTAGAGGATATTACTACATATCCTTCTATACTGGGGGGCAGGGTAAAAACACTCCATCCCGGTATTTTCGGAGGCATACTGGCGCGAAGGAACAATGAGACTGACATGAAGCAGGTGGCTGAGTATAACATCCATCTATTTGATCTTGTTATCGTCGACCTTTATCCTTTCGAAGAGACTGTCGCTTCTGGGGCTGCTGATCAGGAAATAATTGAAAAGATCGATATAGGAGGCATCTCACTTATAAGGGCGGGAGCAAAGAATTATGCCGATGTGCTCATTGTCTCTTCAAGGAGTCAGTATGATGCACTGATGCAGATCCTTGATGCCAGAGAAGGAGTTATAACGGAAGAAGAGCGTTACAGGTTTGCTCTCGAGGCATTTAACCTGACGTCGCACTATGACACAGCCATCTTCAGGTGGTTTAACCGGAGAAATGACGTGTCTGCATTTAAACAAAGTATTCTGACCGGACATGAACTGCGTTATGGGGAGAATCCTCACCAGAAAGGTGTCTTTTTCGGTGACCCTGGCCTCATCTATGAACAGCTGCACGGGAAGGAGATCTCATACAATAACCTGCTGGATATTGATGCGGCAATAAGCCTCATAGATGAGTTTGAGGAGGTCACCTGCGCAATCATAAAGCATAACAATGCATGCGGTATTGCTTCGCGTGCTGATCTGAAAACGGCCTGGGAAGCTGCTCTTGCATGTGATCCTGTCTCTGCCTACGGTGGAGTTGCCATTGTCAACAGGGATATCGATGAGGCTGTCGCCACTGAGATGGACAAGATCTTTCTTGAGGTGGTAATTGCACCTTCGTTCAGCGGTAAGGCAGTTGAAATACTTAAGCAGAAAAAGAACAGGATTATACTCCATCGCAAACTGTCTCATGCCGATGCTGCATCATTCAGATCGCTGCTCGGCGGTGTCCTTTGGCAGGAGCGTGACAGGGTGAATGAGAAACCGGCTGATATGAAGCCTGTCACAGAGAGACATCCCACCCAGGAAGAGTACGAAGACATGGTCTTCGCCAACAGGGTCGTCAAACAGAGCCGGTCGAATGCCATCGTGCTGGTAAAAGGCAGGCAATTATGCGCCAGTGGCATCGGTCAGACTTCACGCATTGATTCACTGCGTCAGGCAATAGATAAAGCCCGTGCTTTCGGATTTTCGCTTGAAGGTGCTGTGATGGCCTCAGACGCTTTTTTCCCGTTCGCCGACTCGGTAACCACTGCCCACGAGGCAGGAATAACTGCCATCATACAGCCGGGCGGGTCAGTCCGCGATCAAGATTCTATAGATTACTGCAATAAAAACAATGTTTCAATGGTTTTTACAGGTATAAGACATTTTAAACACTAACGTATAATCAGAATTAGCATAATAGATTTATGGGCTTATTTTCATTTCTTTCACAGGAGGTTGCAATAGACCTTGGCACAGCCAACACAAATATAATTGCCAACGATAAGCTGGTCGTTGATGAGCCGTCAATTGTAGCCATTGACCGCAACACTGGCAAACTTATCGCCATAGGTGAAAAAGCACGCCAGATGCAGGGCAGAACACATGAGAACATACGTGTCATAAGGCCCCTCAGGGACGGTGTCATAGCTGACTTCAACGCTGCGGAGCTGATGATAAGAGGTATGATCAAGATGATCAATGCAGGCCCTAAATTTTTCTCTCCCTCACTGAAGATGGTGGTTGGTATCCCCTGCGGCAGCACTGAGGTTGAGATCAGAGCAGTGCGTGACTCCTCGGAACATGCCGGCGGAAGAGATGTCTATCTTATCTATGAACCAATGGCTGCCGCAATAGGTATCGGTCTCGATGTAGAAGCCCCTGAGGGCTGTATGGTTGTTGACATCGGCGGAGGAACTACTGAGATTGCAGTAATAGCCCTGGGAGGTATAGTGTGCAACAGGTCCATACGCGTCGCCGGTGACGGTTTCACATCTGACATCCAGTCGTATATGAGACATCAGCATAACATAAAGATCGGTGAGAAGACAGCTGAGGATATCAAGATTGCCGTTGGCGCTGCTCTGCCTGACATTGAGAATCCGCCTGCTGATTTTGTGGTGCGCGGGCCAAACCTTATGACATCACTGCCAATTGAAATCCCTGTATCATATCAGGAAATAGCCTATTGCCTTGACAAGTCACTCACCAAGGTGGAAGCTTCAATACTCCAGGTTCTGGAGCAGACTCCGCCCGAATTGTATGCTGATATAGTAAACAGGGGAGTATTCCTTGCCGGCGGCGGAGCCCTTCTGCGAGGCCTCGACAAACGTCTGACCGATAAGATAAACATTCCGTTCAGGGTCTCCGAAGATCCGCTTCACGCTGTTGTAAGAGGCACAGGTGTTGCTCTGAAGAATGTCGAAAAGTATCCTTTCCTGATGAGATAAGCCGACGCATGAATGAGAAGCCTGCTGAACTTCCTGCTCAGGTATAAAACCCTGATTATATTTTTGATACTGGAAGCGGTGGCTTTAGTCATGATATCCTCTTCTCATAATTATCATCAATCTGTTGCTTATGGTGCCGCCCGGAGTATTTCAGGCTTCGTGGCAAAAAGGATTGAGAACGGCCACTCATATTTCAGACTCAGGCAAGTCAATCAGGAGCTTATCGCAGAGAACCTTCAACTCAGGCACCGCATCGAAAAGCTGGAGACTGTCCAGAAGCCTGGTCTTACTTCAGTTAGTGATTCAGCCTCAGGGATAAGGTATAATTATCTGAGTGCAAGAGTCATCAATAACTCGGTAAATAAACAGAAGAATTTCATCACGCTGGACCGGGGCTCGCGTCATGGAGTAACGACAGGGATGGGAGTAGCCTCGTCAACAGGCGTGGTAGGTGTTATAGTAGGCGTCTCCCGAAATTACTCCGTTGCCATGTCATTGCTTAACACTGACTTTAAACTCAGTGCCAGCATTGCCCAGAATGATTATTTCGGCTCCCTGGCCTGGAATGGCAGAAACTACCGTTATGCACAGCTCTCGGAGATACCTCACCATGTTGCCATTACGGAGGGCGATACTATTGTCACGAGCGGATACTCGGCTATTTTTCCTCCGGGACTGATGGTAGGTACTCTCACTGGCGACCTTAAAAAAGGTGGTGACTTTGTGACCCTGAAAGTATTACTCTCTGCTGATTTTAAAAAGCTTACCGATGTATACCTTATCGGTAACCTCACAAGGCATGAGAGAGAAGCCGTTGAAGAGGAGGTTACAAATGAATAGGACGCTTCATTATGTTATTTATTTTGTAGTACTCATCGTATTGCAGCTCCTTATATTCAATAATATACAGTTCAGCGGCTATGTGAATCCGTATGTTTATGTGATGTTCATCCTCATCCTGCCGATGGCGATACCTTCGTGGATACTTCTCCTTCTTTCTTTTATGACAGGATTTGTCATTGACATTTTCTCTGGCACCATGGGGGTACACGCTTTTGCCACCGTCATGGCCGGTTTCGCCCGTCCGTGGGTGATCTCACTCAATGTCACCGCTGAGTCCTCTGAACCGGAGACGTCTCCTTCATCACAAACAAGCGGTCTGCGCTGGTTCTTTATCTACGCTGTGACCGTCGTATTTATTCACCATCTCTCATTATTTTTTATCGAAGTATTCAGCTTCAGTAATTTTTTCCACACTTTACTGAGGGTGTTGCTGAGCACAGCGGTGACCACATTCTTTATTGTTCTTTTTGATATCATCAGACCACGAAGATGATCAGGCAGTCATGAAAGACCGTTATGCAAACAGGAAGTACATCCTAATAGCCCTTGTTCTGGTTGCGGCTGCCATCCTCATCATCCGGCTCTTCTATATCCAGATTGTTGACAAGACGTATCGCGTCTCCGCCGCAAACAACGCACTCCGGCCTATAACGCAATATCCTGCCAGAGGACTTATCTATGACCGTAACGGGAAGCTTATCGTATACAACCAGGCTGCTTATGACCTTCTTGTCATACCGGTTCAGACAAGCTCCTTTGATACGGCAAGATTCAATGAGATACTGGGCATAAACATGCGGGATTTCAGAGGCAGGATGAAAGCGGCGATCAAATATTCAAGGCGTGCTCCTTCTGTTTTCATGAAAATGATCTCGTCTGAAACATACGGTGCCCTGCAGGAAGAGCTCTATAAATTTCCGGGTTTTTATGTTCAGGCCAGGACACTGAGGAAATATACGCGTCCTGTAGGAGCACACTTTCTGGGTTATGTGGGAGAGGTTGACGATAAGCTCATTTCCAGGGATAAATATTACAGGTCAGGTGACTATATCGGGACCAGCGGAATTGAAAAATCATATGAAGAGCAACTCAGGGGAAGGAAAGGAGTAAACATCCTGCTGGTTGATGTCCATAATAATGTCAAGGGTTCGTATGCTGGCGGAAGGTATGATACTACATCAATCCCTGGTGTAAATCTCTGGTCCACCATTGATCTTGACCTACAGCAGTATGGTGAAAAACTGATGAGGAACAAGACGGGATCAATTGTTGCGATTGAACCATCCACCGGTGAGATACTTGCACTGGTGTCTTCACCTTCCTATAATCCCTCGCTGCTTGTCGGAAGGGTCAGATCTGACAATTTCGCCAGGTTGCAGGCAGACACTGTCAAGCCGCTCTTTGACAGAGCATTGATGGCATCTTATCCTCCAGGCTCGACCTTCAAGATTATGAACGGCCTTATCGGGCTGCAGGAGGGTGTGATCCGACCTTCGACCCTGTTCGGGTGCAGTAATGGCTATCATGCCGGATCAATCACTGTAGCATGCCATTCGCACAGCTCGCCGAATGACCTCCCGCATGCTGTCATGATGTCATGTAACGCCTGGTTCTGCAATGCCTTCAGGTACATTCTTGAGAATAAGAATTACAGTGCTTTGGGAGAAGCCTTTGACCACTGGAGGGATTATCTTGTTGCTTTCGGTTTTGGCAATAAGCTCGGTATTGACCTTCCCAATGAGCTCGCAGGAAATATCCCTACACGCTCTTATTACGACAGGTATTATGGTAAGGACCGGTGGAAAGCCCTTACAGTCATATCACTGGCAATAGGACAGGGTGAGATAGGTGCAACCCCGCTCCAGATGGCCAATATGGCTGCAGTAATAGCCAACAGAGGATCATTTTTTATTCCGCATGTGGTAAAAAAGATTGGAGACAAAGGAGCTCCGTCATCACTTTATACTCAGAAGTATATTACAGGTATCTCACCCCAAAACTTTGAACCCCTGATTGAGGGCATGGAATGGGCCGTCAATGGCGGACCAGGTGCCACTGCCCGCGGTGCCAGGCTTGACAGTATCATAATTTGCGGGAAAACCGGAACGGCACAGAATCCTCATGGCAAAGACCATTCAATATTCGTCGCCTTCGCACCCAAGGATAACCCTCAGATAGCTATTGCCGTTTACGTTGAAAATGCAGGGTTCGGGTCGACATTTGCCGCTCCTATAGCAAGCTTGATGATCGAAGAGTATCTTACCGGCAGGATAAAGAGAAAATATATTGAGGATTATGTTCTTAATCTTGTAATAAAGCCAGATGCAAAAGAATAGCAATATACTGAGCCGTATAGACTGGGTTACGGTGATGCTCTGGGCTGTGATGATGATCATGGGCTGGCTGAATATCTATGCTGCTGTTTACAATGAGAATCATACAAGCATTTTCGACCTGTCGCAGCGTTATGGTAAACAGCTTCTGTGGATCGTTGCTGCAATAGTGCTGGCGGTCTTTGTAATTGTTACCGACAACAAGCTCTATTTCTTCTTTGCCTGGTTCATTTACGGCTTCTTTATTCTCCTCCTTCTGTTGGTGTTGATAGTAGGTAAAGAGATAAACGGCGCCAGAGCCTGGTTTGAGATCGGACCTTTCAGCATTCAGCCTTCCGAGTTTGCCAAGTTTGCAACGGGACTTGCCCTGGCGTCATTTCTGAACTCGCGGAGACAGGTAAACGGATTCAAGATCATGTCTCTCGCCACAGCAATTATAATAGCGCCTGTCATCCTTATAGCCCTTCAGCCTGACATGGGCTCAGTCGTTACCTATTTTGCCTTCTTCATTGTCCTTTTCCGCGAAGGTATGAGCATATACGTGTTTATTTCGGCCATTCTCGCAGTGGTTCTGTTCCTGCTCACACTCATCTTTGGGACCGTTCCTGTGGCACTGGGAATTATTGTGGTGTCATTTATTGTTCTGGCAATTGTCTCAGGGTACCTGACTACCCTTAAGGCTCTGGGAGTGATGGCTGTCACAGGTGGTGTGTCATTTCTGGCCGGGCACTATCTCCTTGGTCTCGAGACTGGTTTTATCATAGTATTGGCCATAGTGCTGGCCGGAGCAGTATATGGCTGGTATACGTACCGCCATAAGCTGAAAAATCCTGCTGTCATTTATGCTTTTCTCCTTTGCGGAATACTATACCTTTTCACGGTTGACTATGCTTTCCATGAGATACTTAAACCGCATCAGCAGGACAGGATAAATATCATGATGGGGTTGGATGAAGATCCATACGGGGAAGGTTATAACCTGAATCAGTCACTTATATCAGTGGGATCAGGCGGCTTCACCGGAAAGGGCTACCTCAACGGCACGCAGACAAAGTTCAAGTTTGTTCCGGAACAGAGCACTGATTTCATATTCTGCACAGTAGGTGAGGAGTGGGGTTTCCTCGGATCAACCGTTGTTATCGGACTGTTTGTCTGGCTGTTGATAAGGCTGGTGGTGCTGGCCGAAAGACAGCGGACAATCTTTATCCGCGCATATGGATACGGTGTCTTTGCACTTTTCCTGGTCCATTTCTTTGTCAATATAGGGATGACAATAGGCGTTATGCCAGTTATAGGTATCCCGCTGCCTTTCTTCAGTTACGGGGGAAGCTCCTTATGGGGATTCACCATCCTGCTGTTCGTCTTTATCAGGCTTGACGCGGGTAGGACAGAATACCTCGGTTGATCAGAAAGGACTGCTGATGCCGGGAGACAATACTATCCCGAAATCGGTTTCGACATAATTAATCAGCTGCGGAAAAAACTCCATAAAGTCCTCTTCAATGGAATAGTATTGTTTTTTCCAGACCCTCATAGCCCACCTGGTCTCTTTAGGCAGGGAAGTCACCGAGCTCAGTGTTTTCAGGACCCTCCTGATGCCAATCCGTGTCTGGTATGTTTCAAGCCAGTTGTCAATAATAAAGAATGGCATCTTCTCACGGACGTTTTCGGGCAGGATCTCAAAATTATTTACCATTGCCCTGTAGAAGTTATATGTCACACTTTCAAGCGGACGTCTTGAGAACAGATCCCACTCCCTGGTAAGATAATGATCGTAGATGATGTCTACGATAACACCCGAATACTTCCGGTATTTGTCGGAGAAGTGCAGCTTGCTACGGTGTACCACCGGATGGCTGTCGGTGAAGGCATCAATATGACGATGCAGGATAATTCCCTTGCGGATGCTTTCGGGATACTTCAGATAGTCCCGCCCTTTTACATAGTCGCCGATATAATTCCCAATAATTATATTATCAGAGTCCCCTGAGAGATATATATGGGCAAGGACATTCATCCGCGAAAAGTTAATACAAATATTCTGCCAATAATCTGAGGTTTAAAATATTAAGAGGAATTTTTATCAGCAAAAGCCTCACAATTATTAACTAACATATTATCAAAATATTATGCGCTATGTAAAGAAAGGATTAAACTGACTAAAATCACATTCAAATTCAGTTACAAATTATAAATTTGCCGGATAATGATGCAAATATTGATAGACAAAATTCAAAAAAATAATAATTAAACGAGGAGGTTTTATGTTAAAAAGGAATGTGATCATTATTGGAGCTGCCGGCAGGGATTTCCACAACTTCAATACCTATTTCCGTGATAATGAACTTTACAATGTCGTAGCTTTCACGGCCGCCCAGATACCTGATATTGACGGCAGAAAATATCCTGCTGAGCTTGCAGGGAAGCTTTATCCTTCAGGTATCCCGATCTATTCCGAGAATGATCTGCCAAAGCTGATAAAGGATCTTAAAGTTACTGATTGTGTCTTCGCTTACAGCGATGTGCCCTATCAGAAAGTGATGGAAGTAAGTGCTATCGTCAATGCTGCAGGGGCCAACTTCATTCTTCTGGGGTGGAAGGAAACAATGGTGAAAAGTGTCAAGCCGGTTATTGCCGTAGGTGCCATACGCACCGGTTGCGGAAAAAGCCAGACTTCGAGACGGGTCATTGAGCTCCTCATGAAAAAAGGACTGAAGGTGGTAGCGATACGCCACCCGATGCCTTACGGTAATCTCGTCGAACAGAAAGTTCAGCGCTTTGCCGTTATCTCTGACCTCGAGAAGCACAAGTGCACCGTAGAGGAGATGGAAGAGTACGAACCTCATGTTGTACGCGGCAATGTCATTTATGCCGGAGTTGATTATGAAGCCATACTGCGTGCTGCCGAGAAAGACCCGGCCGGTTGTGATGTGATTCTTTGGGATGGCGGTAATAACGACTTTCCGTTCTACAATCCGGACCTGATGATCACTGTGACTGATCCTCACCGTGCAGGACATGAGCTGAGGTACTATCCCGGTGAAGTCACCCTTCGTCTTGCCGATGTAGTGGTGATAAACAAGATGGACAGTGCTGCTCCTGAGGACATACAGACCGTGCGCGAGAGTATTGAAAAAGTCGCGCCTAAAGCTATTGTCATTGATGGTGCCTCACCTATAAAGGTTGATGACCCGTCAGTAATAAAAGGCAAGCGCGTGCTTGTTGTCGAAGACGGACCCACACTCACTCACGGTGAGATGAAGATAGGTGCGGGCGTGGTCGCAGCACGGAAGTTTGGCGCTGCCGAGCTGGTTGACCCGAGACCTTTCACCGTAGGCAAGCTCACGGAGACTTTCAAAAAATACCCAAATATTGGCACTCTTTTGCCGGCAATGGGTTATGGTGCCCAGCAGTTGAAGGACCTTGAGACAACGATAAACAACACTGATTGTGATTCTGTTGTGATAGGTACCCCTATAGATCTCAACCGTATTATCAAAATTAAAAAACCGAATACGAGGGTATGGTATGATCTCCAGGAAATTGGCAGTCCCAACCTGGAAGAAGTGATAGACGATTTCGTGAAGAAACACAACCTTTAATAAAAACGATCCCCTCCTCCGAGGGGATTTTTTTTATCGTTTTTCCATCATTGCCATTTGCCCTTCCCTGACTCTCAGACCCTCAGACTCTCAGACCCTCAGACTCTCGACTTTTTAGATTAACGAGGTTTAAAGAGGCCATCAATGTCAGCCCCGGAGAAACCGGCATCATATAAATACTTCGGAACATGGCTCAGAGAGCTGATCTGCTTTTTTGTGACCAGAGGATAGTGTCTTACTGTAAAAGTATAATCTCCGATAAAACCAAGGTCCTCTTCCGTTGTTTCCCAGTCGCGGTAATCAAACCTCGACAGATCCATGGTTCTGGAATATGTTCTCAGTGTTTTTTGTGAGTTGAGATTGTAGTACAGGTCGAAATATGACATTGCGAGCTCTCTCAGTGAGCGGTACACCGGTTCGCGGAAACGAAGGACGGTAGTGTTTGATTTGGCGACGGCTCCCCAGCATTTCTCCTGCCGAAAAACGGCAATGATATGGTCATCATCATTTTCGGCGGCCAGATCTACAATAAGGGGAGGGTATCCCAGACTCCTCAGAGCTGCTGCTGCAAACATTCCGCCGTCCATGCAGTGGGCCATACGCTCCGTCATCACCATTAACGGTGAAAGCGTACGTTTGGTTGCGTTGTAAGGAATGGAATCCAAAAACTCCTGAATTTTAATCGGAGAACTCAACGGCTTCATCAACTGGACAAGTTCCTTTTCTCTACGATTGATCATTTTTTTTACCCTCTACTGCCTATTGCCTATTGCCCTCCCTGCAAACTGGCTGCTTCGCTGAAATGACCCACCGGGTCATTTCTTAACGCTCGCACCTCTATTGCCTAAACCTCAGGCTTCATCTGCGGGAAGAAAAGCACATCCTGTATTGAGGGCTGGTTGGTCATGAACATTGCCAGCCTGTCAATGCCTATTCCCATGCCGGAAGTAGGAGGCATACCATGTTCAAGTGCCCTTACAAAGTCCATATCAATGAACATCGCCTCATCATCTCCTTTTTCTGAAAGACGAAGCTGCTCCTGGAAACGCTCAAGCTGGTCTATCGGGTCATTCAGCTCTGAGTAAGCATTGGCCAGTTCCTTGCCGTTCACCATCAGCTCAAACCGCTCTGTGAGTCCCTCTTTGCTTCTGTGCTTTTTTGTCAGGGGCGAGGTCTCCTGAGGATAATCTATAATGAAGGTAGGCTGAACGAAGTGATGTTCGCACTTTTCCCCGAAGATGAGGTCTATCAGCTTCCCTTTTCCCATCGACGGCGAGTGCCCTATGCCGAGCTTGTCACACTCTTTGCGCAGGTCATCTTCAATAATTCCCGTGATGTCAATTCCGGCATATTCCTTTATTGCGTCGGTCATGGAGACCCGCCTGTAAGGTCGGGCAAAATCAATAGTAAATTCACCCAGAGGCACTTTAGTAGTGCCATGAAGATCCATCGCCACCTTTTCCATTATCTCTTCGGTGAAATTCATCATCCAGTTATAGTCCTTGTAGGCAACATAGATCTCCATCACGGTGAATTCGGGATTATGGGTGCGGTCCATACCTTCATTGCGGAAGTCTTTTGAAAACTCATAGACACCGTCATAACCCCCTACGATCAGTCTTTTAAGGTAAAGTTCATTGGCAATGCGCAGGTAAAGGGGTATGTCAAGAGCATTATGATGCGTAATGAAAGGTCTTGCTGCCGCACCGCCGGGGATAGGCTGCAGGACAGGTGTCTCTACCTCAAGAAAACCGTGTGCGTCAAAGAGCTCCCGCATTGACTTCACAATCTGTGTGCGTTTACGGAAGACCTCGCGGACATCAGGATTGATTATAAGGTCAATATAACGCTGACGATAACGCATCTCAGGATCAGTCACGGCATCATAAATTACGCCATCCTTCTCTTTGACAATGGGAAGCGGCCGGAGCGATTTGCTCAACAGTGTCAGTTCCCTGACATGCACGGTAATTTCCCCCATCTGTGTCCTGAAGACAAATCCCTTTATGCCTATGATGTCGCCAATATCAAGCAGTCTCTTGAAGAGTACATTATATAATGTCTTATCCTCACCCGGACAGAGGTCGTCACGGCGGACATAAAACTGTATCCGGCCTGAGGAGTCCATCAGCTCTGCAAAAGATGCATTTCCCATAATACGGCGGCTCATGATGCGGCCGGCAAGGCACACATCAGGGTAGTTGTTCTCTTCATCCCTGAAGTTGGCGAGTATCTGTGCGGCTGAAACGTTTACCGGAAACATTGCAGCAGGGTAGGGATCAATGCCCAGTTTTCTGATGTCGTCAAGCGACTGTCTGCGTACCTGTTCCTGTTCGCTGAGGTGGGGGGTTGTCATTATGATTTAAAATTTGTGCAAAGGTAATATTCGTTAGGCAGTAGGCAATAAGTACAGGGGGTCTGAAAGTCTAATGTCTGAAGTCAGAGGGTCTCTACGCTCTACACTCTTTGCTCTACGGTTAATGCACAGGATCACCTGCCATCACCTTCTCCCTGAAAAGCATGTGAATCTTCCTTGTAATGTCACCCGGAGTGCCGTCACCAAGTATCTGGTCGCCTATCCTGATGACGGGGATAACCTCACCTGAGGTGTTTGTGATAAAGGCCTCACGGATGTACGGAATTATATCGGCAGCTACCCTTTCCTCGGCCAGACCAATACCATTCTCGGCAGCGAGGGAGATAACGTTTTTACGTGTTATACCTGAGAGAATAAAGTTCGATTCAGGATGCGTATAAACTATATCATTTCTGACAAGGAAGATGTTTGAATGCGCACCTTCAGTGATAAAGCCGTCGCGGACAAAACATACCTCCATAAAACCATTGTCATGTGCCTCCTGTAATGACATGATATTTGCAAGGAGTGCCGTTGATTTGATGTCACATCGGTTCCAGCGCGGATCAGGAGCGACAGCGATGGCTATCCCGCGTTCCCAGAGAAGCGTGTCCACACTCTGTCTCCGGACAGAGGCAAAAACGGTCGGTGACAAAGCCGGGTCAGGAAAAACATGGTTGCGGGGCGCCGCACCGCGGGTCACCTGAACATAAACCAAAGAGCAGTCACTGCCAAGGTCATTTTTATTTACCAGCTCCTCAGCAAGATCCGGGAAAGTGTCAATATCGTTCCATACAATCCTTGTCTCATGCAGGCTGCGACGAAGCCGGTTCATGTGACCATCCATATCAAAAAAGAAACCGCCGTACCATCTCATTACCTCATATACGCTGTCGCCAAAGACAAATCCGCGGTCGTCAGGACTGATCATTGCCTTGTCGCGGGTAACGAAATGCCCGTTCAGATAAACTATATCCATTATTTTCAGAATTCCATTTGGTTATAATCCAAAGATACACTTTCATAGTTTCCGGTTATCATTTTTTGACCTCACATTTTGTCTTTTATTATATACCTTTGTCTGTTGTTTTAATTCAGGGCAGGAAAGGGAATGTCAGGAAGCAGGAGATTGCCATCATGGCTTAAGATGCAGCGGGCAAGCGGGGAGAGTTACACCATGGTAAAACACCTTGTTGAAGATAACCAGCTTAATACGATCTGTACAAGCGGTAACTGTCCGAACATCGGGGAGTGCTGGAATGCTGGTACTGCCACCCTGATGATCCTCGGAGATATATGCACCCGTTCATGCAAATTCTGCGGCACCACCAGCGGCAAGCCTCTCCCACCAGACGATGGTGAACCGGAGAGGGTAGCCATGGCTGTCAGGACAATGGGTCTCAGACACTGCGTCATCACATCTGTTGACCGCGATGATCTTCCTGACGGAGGAGCGCAGCACTGGGCTGACACCATTCGCACTATCAAAGAGGTCAATCCGGAAGTGACAATAGAGACACTGATACCCGACTTCCGCGGTAATATTTCCGACATTGACCGGGTGATCGACGCACGACCGGACATCATCTCACATAACATAGAAACCGTAAGACGACTGACGCCTCTGATCAGGTCAGTGGCGAAGTACGAGGTGAGCCTTAGTGTACTGAGGCACATAAATGCCAGAGGTATCACGGCCAAGTCGGGATTGATGCTTGGACTTGGAGAGAGTGAGGACGAGGTGACAGAGGCTTTGCATGACCTTCATGCAACCGGTTGCAGCGTTGTGACGATGGGTCAGTACCTGGCGCCTACACTAAACCACATTCCGGTGGTTGAGTATATTACACCTGATAAATTTGAGGAGTACAAACAGAAAGGACTGGAGATCGGTTTCGGGTTTGTTGAGAGCAGCCCCCTGGTGCGCAGCTCGTTCCATGCGGAAAAGCACATTGGCAAGGAGCAAGGAGCAAGGAAATTGGAGAAGGATTTAAACCCCCATGGACTGTGCCCCATGCCCCATGCCCCAAACCCCATGCCCCTTACAAAGGTTATTTACGATGATATAGGCTTCAGAGACTACAGGGAGACATGGGATTACCAGGAGAACTATTTCAATGCCAAGGTCAGGGAGAAAAGCCAGATGAACGGCGTTTATGAGAGAACCCCTGACCGCCTTATCTTTGTTGAACATAATCATGTTTATACCCTTGGGAAAAGCGGGTCTCAGCAAAACCTGCTGCTGAATTATATACAGCTTAAAGCACACGATGCGTCGTTCTACCATATTGACAGGGGAGGAGACATAACATATCATGGTCCGGGACAGCTTGTCGGATACCCGATTTTTGACATCGGGGCCATGAACCTCGGACTGAAAGAATATATACACCTGATTGAAGAGGCAGTTATTAGATGTATCTCACAGTTTGGTGTTACGGGCGGGCGACTGGAAGGAGCCACGGGAGTATGGATCGACCCGGGCATCAGCACACGCACGAGAAAGATTTGTGCAATCGGCGTCAGAGCATCGAGGTATGTCACAATGCATGGCTTCGCTTTGAACGTCAGCACTGACCTCTCTTACTTTGATCATATTAACCCCTGTGGCTTCACCGACAAAGGTGTGACAAGCATTGAGAAAGAGACCGGAAGGAGTGTAAGTATGAGTGAGGTTAAAGAGATAATGAGCAACACAATGAGGGAGGTCTTCGGATATGAATATTATTAAAATAAAATATAATGGAAAAAAAGTGGCTCTTGAGAGAGGGGGGCGACGAGTCTGTCGTCATGACCCTGGCGACAGAGATGGCAGTGCCTGCCGCTGTCGCCAATCTCATGGTGCAGCGCGGCATCACGAGCAAAAAACAGGCTGAAGAATTTTTCAACCCGTCTTTGAAATCCCTGCATGATCCCTTCCTGATGAAGGACATGAACAGGGCTGTTGACCGTATCTCTACGGCAATAGCACGCAATGAGAAGATACTGGTATATGGCGACTATGATGTCGACGGCACCACTTCTGTTGCGATGCTGTATTCATTCCTTCGTGAGAGGCATTCAAGTCTCGATTATTATATTCCGGACAGATACCATGAGGGTTACGGCCTCTCGCTGAAGGGTATCGATTATGCCGCACAGACTAACTGCCGGCTGATAGTGGCACTTGATTGTGGCATCAAGGCCGTTGAGAAAGTGAAATATGCACGCTCCAAAGGCATTGATTTAATCATCTGCGATCATCATCTTCCGGGTGACGAAATACCTGATGCAACGGCTGTGCTTGACCCCAAACAACCGGGGTGCAACTATCCCTATAAGGAATTGTCCGGCTGCGGTGTCGGGTTTAAGCTCATACAAGCTTACTGTCAATTGCAGAATATACCCTTTGAAAAGATCATACCTTATCTTGACCTGGTGGCTGTAAGCATCGGATCTGACATCGTGCCTATGACCGGAGAGAACAGGATACTCGCATATTTCGGTTTGAAGCAACTGAATGAGGCGCCACGCCTGGGTTTCCAGAAAATCATAGAGAAGGCAAAGATCCGCATGCCCCTTGCTGTTGAAGACATCGTCTTTCGCATCGGACCGCGTATAAACGCAGCCGGACGCATGGAGTCAGGAAGCAAGGCTGTAGAGTTACTTGTATCGCAGGACTCGGATCTTGCTGTTGCCATCTGCAATGACATTGACCATAGCAATGACGACAGGAGGAAGAAAGACAGCGAGATAACCTCGGAAGCAAGGAGGATGGTCAGCGAAGACAACCGCATGAACAACTCCCGCACCACGGTACTGTTCCACCAGGGGTGGCATAAAGGTGTCATAGGTATTGTCGCTTCAAGACTCATTGAAACATACTATCGCCCGACTGTCATCCTTACGGAATCAAAGGATGGCTTTGCTACCGGATCGGCTCGCAGTGTACCGGGCTATGACCTTTATCAGGCAATCGAATCATGCTCTGACCTCCTGGAGAGTTTCGGAGGACATATGTTTGCTGCGGGACTGACGCTTAAACAGGAGAACCTGCAGTCATTCCGTGAACGGTTTGAGAAATTTGTCAGTGACACCATAAAGGATGAACACCTTGTTCCTTCAGTAAATGTTGATGCAGAGATACCTATTGAGGATGTGGGAATAAGTATGTACCGTTATCTTGAACGTTTTCAGCCTTTCGGGCCTGAGAATATGGCGCCGGTATTTGTGTCGCGCAGGGTCAAGACATTGTCATGCCAGCCTGTCGGCAACAACGGCACGCATCTTAAGCTGAGCTTCACGCGACAGAATGCAGAACCGATAGGTGCCATCGCGTTCGGGCAGGCAGATATGATGGAGATATTCAGGGAGTGCGGGGGCGTGGTCGATATAGCCTATTCAGTCGAGCTGAACGAGTACAGAGGCAAGAGCTCGGTGCAGCTGAATATCAAGGATATCAAGGCATAGATTAGGCAATAGGCAATAGGCAATAGGCAGTAGTGAATTAATAAGCCACACCACTGTTGCCTGCTGCCTTTTTTTTAAAGATTCTCTTGACATTAAGAATAATCCGTCGTAAATTTATTGTGTAATTATGTTTCGATATGCTGCGGTGGAATGCAGTAGTATTGTTATTTAGTATTGCGGTTGCCGGTTTACATGCCGGTGAACCTATATATGTACCTCACGGCGCCGGTGAGATGGGCATGGCCTTCGCCACTTCCGCATCATCAGGTCACTGGAGCTGCTTTCATAACCAGGCCCTGCTGGCTTCGTACCCGGGCACAAGCACTTCCTTTGCCCTGGAGACACGCTACATGATGACAGCATTATCGTCAAAGGCTATCAGCGCAATTATAGATGCTGAACCTGTGCCAGTGGGCCTTGTTGTGGCTCACTACGGTAATGGAGATTATTACCGCATTTTCGCAGGCATTGGCAGCGCAGTCACTCTGACCAAAGGAATCTCACTCGGGGTACAGGCAGACTATATCATGGAAAAAAGCGCCGGCGATTACAGGGATGTATCACATATCACATTTGAGGCGGGGATGACGATAGCATTATCATCATCCCTTACATTCGGAATGCATCTTTTTAATCCCCTGACACCCTTTAACAATCTACCCTCATCAATAAATACCGGTATTGAATGGAAGCTCTCAGATGACCTTCTGGTTACACTGGAAAGCAGCAAGGTGACAGATGAACCTCTTTCTATCCAAAGCGGGATAAGCTGGAATGTTCTCGACAGGCTTATCCTGAGATCCGGATATCTGAGTTCACCATCATGTTTTGCATTCGGGGTGGGTTTTGTCTCAGGCTCGCTGCAGACCGATGCCGGATTTATGATAAACAGTATGACAGGAATAACCTCCTCTCTTTCTTTTATATGGAACATAAGAGGAAAATAAAGATTCTACCTCTTTTCTTTCTCTTTCTGATGATGATTTCTGCTTCTGCACAAGCACAGGAGAGCGTATCAGGTATTTCAGAAGCTGCTGACATAATCATGTCACTGACAGATGAATACGAAGCCTCATGGCTCTTTGAAAAGCTGTCGGAGCTTGAAGATAAGCCCGTAGTAATCAACAATGGCGATGAGGATGAGATTGCCCGACTCTTCTTCCTGACGGAGTTCCAGGTCAGGGTTCTTGCAGACTATATTAAAAGAAAAGGAGATGTTGTTTCATTGTACGAGATAGCACTCTTGCCGGCTTTTGACCGCTTTACTGTAATGCTTATGGCTCCTTATATAAACCTTGAGTCTTCAGACAAAAAGAGCAGTCTTTCTTCGGGCAGAACAACGGTTCTCATGACTGCTACGGCACGTTTTAACCAAACTAACGACGAAGAAGGTGGCGTAAGGTCACTGATGAAGGTAAGACATGAAGGAAGCTTATTGAGCTATGGTATCACTGCAGAGAATGATCCCGGCGAACCTTTTACCTTTAACGGTGCATTGGGCGCGGACTTTCTCTCGGGCTATCTCATGTACCATGGCAGAGGGGTTATTGACCGCATCATCATAGGCGATTACACACTTCGTTTTGGCGAGGGCCTTCTGTTCAACAGCGGTTCGTGGCAGGGGTCATGGCTTGGCTCTCCTTCATTCATGACGGGACGGAGCGCCGTCACACAGTACACCTCCTCCGAGGAGAATAATTTCTTCAGGGGTGTGAGCTGTGTTTTGGGCAGCATGACACGCGGAGCAACGCTCTTTGCTTCCTCGAACAGAATCGATGCCCGTCTGTTTTTTGACAATGACAGCAACGTGGTGGCTGTGACCAACCTGGTGAAGGGAGGCATTCATAAAAGCGTCTCGCAACGTGAAGCACAAAACAGCCTGACGGAATATGTGGCCGGTTTGCACATTAACTATGGGACGGACAGAATAAGGTCCGGATTAGCATCATCAATTACATGGTTTTCCCTGCCTTTTCTGCCTGATAAACTGCAGGTCGAAAACATCAAAGCCTTTTCCGGCAATCGGTTGATAAATCTGTCGGCTGATTTCAAGGCCGGAACAGGCCCGCTGCTTTTCTTTACTGAGGCAGCAGCAAGCTTCCCGGGCTCATGGGCTGTCACGGGCGGCATAAGGACTAAACCTTCCAACAGGGCGACATTCAACATCATAGCCCGGTGTCTCTCTCCGGAATACTATGCATTTCATTCGGGAGTCTTCAAGGCCGGTACAGGCTCCTCCAACGAGACCGGCATAGCTGCATCTGTTCATCTGGAGATAGCCCGTCATCTCTTTGTCAGTGCAGGCGCAGATCATTATCGTATTCCCTGGCCCCGGTACCGGTCCTCATCTCCCTCTTACGGCAACAGGATTGAGATCAGAAGCGAGTATCTGCCGCGTGACGATCTCTCTCTGAGGCTGACATATACGTCCTCTTCACGCGAATATGACGTGGCCAGTGAGACTGGTGCGGCCGGGTCAGAAACCCGGGAGAGGCGAGTGATGGCGTTTGTTTTTAACTATGATCCTGTTGAAAACATTCACCTGACAATGCGTGCCTCGATGGGCAGTATAAGTCCTTCAGGTGAAAACGGATACATGCTGTGCCAGGATATTTCTTATTCGTTTCATGCTGTTCCGCTGAAGATGTGGTTCAGATATGCACTGTGTACCACTGATGGTTATGACAGCAGGTTATATGTTTGGGAGAATGATCTGCTATCATCATTTAGCGTTCCGGCCTTATACGGTGAATGCAGCCGCTCGTTCCTGATGCTGTCCTGGAAGCCGTCAGACAGGGTGGAGGTAAGGGCGAAGTATGCTTTCACGGTTTTTAAGGAGGAATTGGACAGAGCAGTAAAGAGTGAAGTCAGAGTCCAATGTCGAATTGAGTTTTCTAAAGGCAATAGGCATTAGGCAGTAGGCAATAGTGTTAAATTTCAAATACAAGTAATCATGAAAACTTTTAGAGAATTGGTTGTATGACAGAAAAGTATTCAATTGGTTGTCAGGATTTATGCGATTACAAAAGGATTTCCAAAAGAAGAGACATTTGGGTTGAAACTGCAAATCAGAAGATGCTCTATCTCGGTTCCTTCAAATATCGCAGAGGGTTACGGACGTCAGCATACATCAGAGTACATAAGATTTCTGCAAATATCCAGAGGCTCACTTAACGAACTGATTACCCAACTTGAGATTGCTGAAAAACTTGGTTACATAAATGAAATTAGTAATGAATTATGCGAGTGTGACGAAATTGGAAAAATGTTAAATGGTCTGATAAATAAACTCTCTTTAAGTTCCATAAAGAAATAACCACTACTGCCTACTGCCTAATGCCTATTGCCTGACATTTAATTTGTTTTGAATTTGTATTTCACCGCCCCCAGCTCCTCATTGGCCTTAATGATTTTCTGTTTAAGGCTCTCCTTGTATGCAGCAACTTTCTCCATGAGTATGGGGTCACCAGTGGCGATCATCTGTGCCGCAAGGATACCCGCGTTCATGGCGCCGTCGATGGCGACAGTCGCAACGGGAATACCGGGAGGCATCTGGACAATAGCAAGAAGAGCGTCCATGCCGTCAAGAGAGGCTTTGACAGGCACACCTATGACAGGAACAGGGGTCATGGCGGCAATGACACCAGGCAGATGCGCAGCCATACCGGCACCGGCAATTATCACCTTAATGCCTCTGGCGGCAGCACCGTGTGCAAACCGCTCCACCTCTTCAGGAGTGCGGTGGGCTGAGAGGGCACTCATCTCAAAGGGAATACCCATGCTGTCAAGTATCTCTGCTGCCTTATCCATTACCTTCAGGTCTGAAGTGCTTCCCATAATTATGCTTACGAGTGGATCCATATGCTCTTTTTAAATGTTAATGTGATACTTAGACAAAAATAAACTTTAAATTTATAATTTAGCACCATCAACCGCCTGCACTATGAATGAGATAACAGTTCTTGACAGAGAGTTTTCGGAATACATCACCGAAGATGAGATACAGAGCCGTATAACCGCCATGGCTGAAAAGATAACCGAAGACCTTAAAGATCATGATGTGCTCTTCTTCGGGATACTCAACGGTTCCTTTTTGTTTGCAGCTGATATCTTCAGACAGATAAAACTGAATGCGCAGATATCTTTTATCAAACTAGCTTCATATGAAGGCACAGGCAGCAGTGGCAAGATCAAAGAGCTGATCGGGTGGAATGAAGATATTTCCGGTAAGACAGTTGTGGTACTGGAAGATATTGTGGACACGGGCAGCACCCTGGAAAGAATTATCGGTGAGCTGACCCTGAGAAAAGCGAGTGAAGTTAAAATTTGCACCCTCCTCTTCAAACCTGACGCCTATACCAAAGATATCCCCATTGACTATATAGGGTTTGAAATTCCGAATAGCTTTGTTGTGGGCTACGGTCTTGATTATGACGGCTATGGCCGCAACCTGAAATCAATTTATAAAATCACCAAATAGTAATACAATGATCAATGTTCTTATGTTTGGTCCTCCCGGATCAGGGAAGGGAACGCAATCGGTGACGCTTGCGGAAAAATACAACATGCTTCATCTTTCAACGGGAGATATGCTGAGGGCTGAGCTGGCCGCAGGCACTGAGCTTGGAAGAAAGATGGCCGCCATAATGTCTGCCGGTGAGCTGGTACCCGATGATGTAGTGATAGCTATGATAGCTCAGAAAATTGATTCCACCGCAGGCAAGACTGGTTTCATTTTTGATGGTTTCCCGCGCACTGTCGAGCAGGCTGATGCGCTTCAGAATATGCTGAAGGAGAGGGGTATGAAGATAGATCTGATGCTTGTTCTTGATGTGAATGATACGGAGTTGATGGACCGCATGAAGAAGAGAGCTCTGGTATCGGGAAGGGCTGATGATGCTGACGAAGCGGTCATAAACAACCGTATCGCCGTTTATCGCGCCAAGACCGAACCCGTAATCGATTACGGACACAGGGCAAAGGTCTCACGCATGGTCGACGGCGTCGGCTCAATTGATGACATTTTCGTCAGGCTCTGCAGACATATCGAAACGATAATCTGACCAATGGCAGAAACAAACTTTGTTGACTATGTAAAAATTTTCGTCCGATCGGGCAAAGGTGGCGCAGGCTCGAGACATCTGCGACGCGAGAAGTTTATTCCTAAGGGGGGTCCTGACGGAGGAGACGGGGGAAAGGGAGGAGATATTATCCTGAGAGGCGATTCACAACTCTGGACCTTACTGCACCTTAAGTTCAAAAAGCACATCTTTGCAGGCAACGGAGGCGTGGGTTCATCAAATAAAAGTACAGGTGCAGACGGAGAAGATGTTACTGTTCATGTACCCCTGGGTACAATAGCCAAAGACGCTGAGACTGAAAACATTCTCTTTGAAATAACCCACGACGGCGAACAGAAGATCCTGGCTAAAGGAGGCCGGGGAGGGCAGGGAAATACCCATTTCAAATCATCAACCTTTCAGACACCGCGCTTTGCGCAACCCGGAGAACCGTCCATTGAGGGGTGGTTCATTCTTGAATTGAAGGTCCTGGCCGATGTCGGCCTTGTAGGCTTTCCGAATGCGGGGAAATCAACCCTGTTGTCAGTGGTCAGTGCAGCACGCCCTAAAATAGATAATTACCCGTTCACGACGCTCACTCCTAACCTTGGTATTGTCAGCTACCGTAATGATAAATCCTTTGTCATGGCTGATATTCCGGGTATTATTGAGGGTGCAGCTGAAGGGAAAGGACTGGGATACAGGTTCCTGAGACATATCGAACGAAACTCTGTCCTCCTGTTTATGATCCCCTGTGACAGCAATGACGTGAACAGGGAGTATCAGATACTGATCGAAGAACTCAGAAAATATAATCCTGAGCTGCTCGATAAACGCAGGGTTATGGCCATCACCAAATGTGACCTGTTGGACGATGAACTCAAAGATGCAATGAGACCAGGTTTACCCGGTGACCTCCCGGTAATATTTATCTCTTCGATTAACGGGACGGGTATCACTGCTCTCAAGGATCTTCTCTGGACTGCAATAAACAGTTGATCATGGTTGAGCTTGACCGTACCATATTCCTGTTCCTTAACTCCCTTCACTCGCCATTCTTTGACAATGTGATGTGGACAATCAGCCTCAGGACGGTATGGATACCACTTTATCTTTTAATGATATACCTCCTGATCTTAAGATACAGAAAACGAGTCTGGCTCCCTCTTCTCCTTGTGCTTCCGCTGATATTTTTTACTGACCAGGTCCCCTCGCTGATAAAAGAGCTCACCGGACGTCTCAGACCGTGTCATGATCCTTCCCTTCAGGGGTTAGTCCACACTGTGCGCGGATCCTGTCCAGGGATGTATGGTTTTATTTCCGGGCATGCTTCCAATGCTTTCGGACTGGCATCATTTACTGCCCCTTTACTGCATAAAACATGGTACACCTGGAGTATTTTTATATGGGCAAGCCTGGTATCATATTCCAGGATCTACCTCGGAGTACATTATCCGGGCGATGTTCTTGGTGGCGCCATGCTGGGGCTTCTTGTGGGCGCAGGGTTAGCTCTTGCCGTTGTGAAACTAGATAAACCCATAAAATGATAAATGTATTAAAATCAGCTTGGGTCTGGGTATCAAGCATCATCTTTGTCTTGCTTGCATTTCCCGTGGCACTCCTGTTGTGGCTGATTTCGCTTTTGTTTGACAACCGCAGACTGATGAACAACAGATGGATGGTCATACAGGGGATCATTCTTACCAGGATGAGCCCTTTCTGGAAGGTGGTTGTCGACGGACGCGAAAAGATAGACAAGAACCAGGCATATGTTATAATACCCAATCATCAGTCGATGCTTGATATTGTTTTCTTCAATATGCTTCGTCACAGGCTGAGATGGGTCTCTAAAATTGAGATATTTAAGGTTCCGCTGGTAGGAGTGGAAATGAGGATGGTAAAATACATTGAGGTTGTAAGAGGCAGTAAGTCCAGTGTGATCAGGATGATGGAGAAATGTATGGAATCCCTGCGTGAAGGCATTTCCGTCGTGATCTTCCCTGAAGGAACAAGGTCCCTGACGGGAGCCATAGGTAAGTTCAAGAGCGGGGCATTTCAGCTTGCAGTTAAGACTGATAAACCTTTGCTGCCGGTTCTGATAGACGGCACAGGAGACATACTGCCTAAACGAGGAATTATCTTCGGGAGCCGCAAAGTCGTAAGGTTGAGGGTTCTCGATCCTATTTTCCCCGGTAATTTTAAAACAGGCGATCCCGACGAGCTTGCAGCAATAGTTCAGGCACAAATGGTAAGCGCCATGGAAAAGCTGAGAAGCGAGCCGATAAAGGTTAAATAACTGTCCCAAACGCCCTCCCTGCCTCATATTCAGGTGAAAATTCACTGCTGTTGTTGATAAATCGGCTGAAAAGGCCTCTGCTAAATCTTTATATTTGCGCAAAATTTCGGATGATGGACGGCAACTATACAGAAGAGAACATCAAAACCCTCGAATGGAAGGAACATATCAGGCTCAGGCCCGGTATGTACATCGGCAAGCTGGGTGACGGCTCGTCTCTTGATGATGGAATATACGTCATGCTCAAGGAGGTTATGGATAACGCGGTGGATGAGTATATGATGGGTTATGGCCGCAAGATTGATGTAAACATTGAAGGCAAGGTGGCCAGGGTACGTGATTTTGGCCGCGGGATACCTCTTGGAAAAGTACTCGATGTCACATCACGTATGAACACAGGTGCGAAGTACGATTCAAAGGCATTCAAAAAATCAGTTGGGCTTAACGGCGTCGGCATAAAAGCTGTAAATGCCCTTTCATCATCATTCATACTTCGTTCGATACGCGAGGGGCAGGTGAAGGAGATTGAGTTTCATGCCGGCAATGTTGGGAGAGACGAAGCACTGAAAGCTTCAAAGGAGGATAACGGCACAGAGGTGATCTTTATTCCCGATGAGACTATTTTCGGCAACTATCGCTATATATCGGAGTATGTCGAGAGCATGTTGAAAAATTACACCTACCTCAATGCAGGGATGGTGATAAATTTTAATGGCAACAAAATCGTTTCAAAGAACGGCCTTGTTGATCTGCTCAATGAAAGCATGAACAAAGAGGGTCTTTATCCCATAATCCACCTGAAGGGAGAAGACATTGAGGTTGCAATAACACACGGGCTGCAGTATGGGGAAGATTACTACAGCTTCGTCAACGGGCAACATACATCCCAGGGAGGAACCCATCTCATGTCTTTCAAGGAAGCGATGGTCAAGACCATAAAGGATTTTTTCAAAAAGGATTTTGACCCGTCGGACGTGCGCTCATCGATCATCGCAGCGGTTGCGGTCAAGATTGAAGAACCTATCTTCGAATCCCAGACAAAGACCAAGCTTGGTTCCAAGGACATGGGTCCTGAAGGACCGTCAGTACGTAACTTTATCAATGATTTCATACGTAAGCATCTCGACGACTATCTTCATAAAAACAGCGAGACGGCTCAGATAATACTGAAGAAGATACAGGAGTCAGAGAAAGAGCGCAAGGCTATCAATTCCATCCAGAAGCTGGCCAGGGACAGGGCCAAGAAGGTCAGTCTGCATAACCGCAAGCTTCGCGACTGCCGCATCCACTACAACTCCAATGATGAAAGACGTCTTGATTCAACCATATTCATCACCGAAGGTGATTCGGCCAGCGGCTCTATTACCAAATCGCGCAACGTGGAGACTCAGGCTGTTTTCAGCCTGAGGGGAAAACCGCTGAACAGCTATGGGCTGACCAAGAAGATAGTTTACGAAAATGAGGAGTTCAACCTTCTTCAGGCTGCCCTGAATATAGAAGAGTCTGTTGAGGACCTCCGTTATAACAACGTTGTCATAGCCACTGATGCTGATGTTGACGGCATGCATATCCGCCTGCTCCTTCTTACCTTCTTCCTGCAGTTCTTCCCTGACCTTGTCAGGAAAGGCCATGTTTATATACTGCAGACACCGCTTTTCAGGGTGCGTAATAAAAAGGAAACGCGTTACTGCTACAGTGATAATGAGAGACTTAAGGCAATCAGGGACCTAGGACCGGAGCCGGAGATAACACGTTTTAAAGGGCTGGGTGAAATCTCACCTGAGGAATTCGGACATTTTATCGGGAAGGATATACGTCTTGAGCCGGTTATCATGAAGAAAGCTGATCCGTACACCCAGTTCCTGGAGTTCTTCATGGGTAAGAATACCCCTGAACGTCAGGACTTTATAATTGACAACCTGAGAATTGAGGAAGAGCTGCCGGAAACAGCCAGGGTGTGAGAGGAGATTGTTACAGATGACGAAAGAGAGTGATCCTGAAGATGAAACCTTCACTAATGAAGGTGAAGAGATAAAAGAGACTAAGGACGGTTATATACCTGCCGCACTGAGTACTGTGACGGCACTTTCAGGTATGTATCAGGACTGGTTCCTTGATTACGCTTCATATGTTATCCTTGAGCGTGCCGTACCGCATCTTGCTGACGGCCTGAAGCCTGTCCAGCGAAGAATTCTTTACTCAATGAAGCGCATGGATGACGGGCGCTTCAATAAAGTGGCCAATATCATAGGTCACACAATGCAGTTCCATCCTCATGGTGACGCCTCCATCGGAGAGGCACTGGTGCAGCTCGGGCAGAAAGACCTGCTTGTTGATGCGCAGGGTAACTGGGGAAACATCCTCACGGGAGACGGTGCCGCTGCACCACGCTATATAGAAGCACGCCTCTCGAAGTTCGCCCTTGAAGTGGCCTTCAACGCCAAGACCACTGAATGGATGAGTTCCTATGACGGCCGGAACAGGGAGCCCGTGACACTTCCCGTAAAATTCCCTCTTCTGCTTGCTATGGGGGTTGAAGGTATCGCCGTGGGACTGGCATCCAAGATCCTTCCCCATAATTTCAATGAGCTCATTGATGCGTCAATAAACTGCCTCCAGGGAAAACCTTTTGTTCTCTACCCTGACTTCCCGACTGGCGGAATGATAGACGTGGCCAGGTATAACGACGGAATGAGAGGCGGCGCTGTAAAAGTGAGGGCCAGGATAGAAAAGATTGACAAAAAAGGACTGGTCATAACTGAAGTGCCGTTTGGCAGAACGACGACTTCACTCATCGAATCAATAGTTAAGGCCAACGAAAAGGGTAAGATAAAGATCAAAAAGATAGATGACAACACTGCCGGCGGAGTGGAGATCGTGGTTTACCTGCAGTCGGGCATCTCGCCTGACAAAACGATAGATGCACTTTATGCTTTCACAGACTGTGAACTGTCAATCTCACCCAATGCCTGTATCATCACTGAAGAAAACAAACCCGCTTTTGTGGGAGTGAGCGATATACTGAGATATTCAGTGAACCAGACCGTCACTCTCCTTAAGCGTGAGCTCGAGATACGCAAGGCTGAACTTGAAGAAGAGTGGCACTTCGCGTCTCTTGAAAAGATCTTTATTGAGAAAAGAATTTACCGCGATATTGAAGAGAGCGAGACCTGGGAAGCAGTCATCAGTGCCATTGAAAAGGGACTGAAGCCCTATAAAAAGCTGTTCAGGCGCCAGATAACGCGGGATGATATTATCAGGCTGACCGAGATAAAGATCAAGCGTATCTCCAAATATGATTCCTCACGTGCTGATGAACATATTAAAGGTATTGAGGGTGAGCTTGATGAGGTCACCAACCACCTCGGTAACATCATTCCTTTCGCAATTAATTATTATCGGCAGATAAAAAAGAAGTATGGTAAACACGTTGAACGCCGGACGGAGATACGAAGTTTTGAAACCATTGAGGCATCCAAGGTAGTGGCTGTCAATGCCAAGTTATATGTAAGCCGTCAGGAGGGCTTTATAGGCACAGGACTCAAGAAAGATGAGTATGTGTGTGACTGCTCTGATATAGATGATATAATTGTGATCAGGAAGGACGGTACTTACCTCATCACAAAGGTGGCTGAGAAGCAGTTTGTAGGGAAGGATGTGATACATGTACAGGTTTTCCTGCGAAATGACAACCGCACGATCTACAATGCCGTTTACCAGAACGGACGTGAAGGCTCGCTTTATGTCAAGCGTTGTGCGCTGACAGGCCTTACGCGGGACAAGGAATACAATCTCGGACGCGGTACGGACGGAACACGAGTACTTTACCTTAGTGTCAATCCAAACGGTGAAGCAGAGGTTATCAAAGTCTTTCACAAGCCGCGTGCGCGGCTGAAGAAGCTCACATTCGAATTTGATTTTGGTGAGCTGGCGATCAAGGGGCGGTCATCGATGGGTAATATTCTGACGAAGAATCCGGTTCAAAAGATAACCCTGAAAGAAAAAGGTCTTTCGACGCTTGGTGGTCGTAAGCTTTGGTTTGATGATGCCGTGATGAGACTCAATGTCGACGGCAGGGGCAGGTTCCTTGGTGAATTCGCCTCAGAGGAAGTACTTCTTGTTGTGACAAAGGGAGGTTATTACCGCACATCAGGTACGGACCTCTCATTGCACTTTGAGGATGACCTCCTGCTGATAGAGAAATACCGGGAATCAAAAGTCTTTGCCGCGGTATACTGGGATGCGGAACAGGGCTTCTATTATGTCAAAAGGTTCATCTTCGAGGAATCAGACAGGCTGCAATGTTTTATAGCTGACACCGAAGGGTCAAAGCTTGTCAGTCTGACAGAGGTCGAGTATCCTCGCCTTGAGATCAGTTTTGGCGGCAAGAATGAGGGGCGAAGAAATGAGATTATTGAGGTGGCTAACTTTATCGGGGTCAAGAGTTTTCGTGCCAAGGGCAAAAGGTTGTCAAACTACAGCGTGACAAATATCCGTGAGCTTGAGCCGGTGGTAAAGAGTGAAGCTTCTCCGCAGCCTGCAGAAGATGAGGATGACCCAGTTCCTCCGGCATCACATGTACCACCCCCGGAAGACCCGGCACAAATGAAATTAGATCTGTAGATCAGCGTGAATATCTACCTGACAGGTTTCATGGGCAGTGGCAAGAGCACCACCGGCAGGAAGATTGCATCATCCCTGCGCTGGACTTTTATAGATACTGACAAGCTTGTTGAAGAGCAGAATGGTCTGACAGTTGCGGAATTATTCGCCACCCGTGGTGAAAAATATTTCCGTGAAGCTGAGACAAAAGCTCTGCAGACCATATCAGCAAGGTCACGTACGGTGGTGGCATGCGGAGGTGGCACTCCATGCTCGGCAGAGAACATCGGCATCATGAAAGAAACAGGGGTGATCGTCTACCTCAGGTTGCCTGTTGCCACCCTCGTCTCACGGCTTGAGAAGTCAAAGACAGCCCGGCCGCTCCTTCAGGGAGCAGAAGAGACTGACCTGACAAAAAGAGTGCAGGACCTTCTTGCACAACGCGCCGGATGGTATGAGCAGGCAGATCTTATCGCTGATAGTTTGAACATTACGGTAGAAGAGCTTACAGGCCGGCTTGCAGACCTTATAAGGTCCAAAGGGGCTTTTTTATAGGATTTGAAATAATTGTGTATATTGGAGAGTGAGTCTGTAATTGTTCCGGAGCATTTCAAAACTAACCTGATGATGAAAGTCAGTTATCAGTGGGTATTATGGTCGACTCTTATTTTGTCAGCGGTCATGATTGTTACACTGCTGATGGTAATTGAAGATATGTCTCTGTTTGAGACGACTCCGTTTTTTTACGCAGCTTCCGTTTCAGCAGCCTCAATAGGTCTGGCACTGTTAATGCAAAACCGTTATTATCTGCCTTTCCTAAAAAATATGCGGCTTCAGGGGAGGTTGCTTATCTCACCCCTGATGCTTTTAGCGCTTTCAGCCCCCGCAGCCATGATATATATTTATTATGATCTTAATGGCAGGGAAACCCTTAAACTACTGTCTGCACTCTTCAGCTCCCTTGCTGCAATATTCTTTTTCGCATCCTTTTTTACTTATACCCTGCCTTCGCTGGCAGCAGTCTTTCATTTTTACGCAGAAGAAGGAGGGCGATACTGCAGGGTTAAAAATATCAGAATAAAAACTATTACAGCTGTCGCTGTACTTTCTCTCATTTTTATTTTTCTGAAAATATTCAAAGGATATTCCTATTCGGGGTTGGTTCTTCTGCTTCCTTTACTGGCCCTTTTTCAGGTTATTCTTGATATAATCCTTTCAGTCGAATTCAGGAATACCATAGTGGCAGTGATCAGCAGGGAGGGCATAGGAACTCCACCGTTAAAAGTTTATGATGAGGAGAACGCTCCAGTAAGCGGTTTCAGAAGTATTTTGCTGTTTCCGAGTCATTACCTGGATATAATCTCAGGGAGGCTTAATTACCTTATTAACCGTGCCGATAACAGCTATGCATCCGAGGTTGTTCATGTCGCAGGGCGAACCTTTGATCCTGCCCTTATCCCGGCCCTGAAAGTCATAATTTCGGGAGCAGCCTTCAGCGATGCTGTAAAGCATGAGGCTTCAGGTGTGATAAGTAATATTGAAAAGTACTTTTCTGATCCGGTAAGGAACAGTGACATGCTCCGTTTGCCTGGAATACATGAAAAGACTGCTGTCGCCAGGGGGATACTGACAAACAAAAAAGTGCCTCAGACTTCTGAATTACTCAAGCTGCTTAGTGATCCGGATCCGGATATCAGAAGGGTCGGACTGGCAGCTGCAGGACGATTCGGAATGAAAGAACTGCGGGAGGAGGCGATGCAGGCACTTCAGTCAGCGGAGACAGAGAGAGAGGCATTTTACCTTCTTAATTATTTCGGGCCTGATACCTATGGGGAGATCATAGGTTCTTACTTCAAGCTACAAAACAGCGAAAGTGTCAGTCTGATGATTATGAGGCTGCTGAGCATGATACCTCTAACCAAAGTGACACCTCTCCTGACTGATTTTATTACCGGCGGACCTGTTACTGTGAGACTTAAAGCGGTTAAGTACCTCTGTGAACAGGGATTTGTCGCTGAGACGAAACACCGCCAGCGTATTGAGGAAGCAATTATTGAGACGGTCTTTAACATAGGAAGACTCATCTCCCTTCAGCTGGAAGCAAAAAGGAACAAGTACTTTATTCTGTCGGATGCCATTGAGTGGGAGAGGAACACGAACAATGAACTGCTTTTCTCTCTCCTCTCACTCCTGGCGGGCAATGCAACTGCCGAAACAATAAGGATTAAAGTCGCCGGTGGCACAGCATATGACACCAGGGTAACGGCGGATGTCATTGATACTTCTGTCACCGGCCCTGTGCGCAGGCCGCTCCAGGCACTGCTTGGCCATCACTCTGACAGGACCAGGCTGGCTGAACTGTCTTTCTTATTCCCCCTGAGGGAAGTCATGGATGGATCTCTGGCAACCATGATACTATCGACAGATCAAAATATTACAGGTGTCTGGACAAAGGCATGCGCCCTCCACAAGATTGCAGCCGAAGGGCATGGAGTGGAGAAGGAGATAGTGATGTCTTATCTCTTCAGCAACAGTCTTTTGCTGCAGGAAGAGGCTGCAAATGTGATAGCCGCTGTCGATCCCGGCTGGTTCAGCGAGGTGGAAGCCAGACTAACGGATCAGGTAAGAAACAGGGTTGCAGGAGTGGTCAACAGAACAGTGCCTGAGGTAGCGATGATCTTTGGAAAGACACGCTTCCTGAGTCTTTGCTTTAATAGAATTCCGGAAGAGAGAATGTTAATGCTGGCTGCAGGAATGCGCTATTCCGAATCTTATGATTCAGGATCATTGCCTGGAGTTATAACATGGATTGTCCCTTCAGACCTGGGTAGGAGCGGACTTTATTCACTTCCGGTCGGCGATATTACCAATTTTGTGTTCCACTTTTCGGAATACACTGATATCTTTGTTAATTATATAGACAATCGCAGCATTGATACTGTGTAATAAATAGTCATCCATGACT
>Ga0208081_1000008_pt1 | contig 42834 bp, 37 predicted proteins | sample NGESurshal092012_6_FD_184479 | JGI IMG/M metagenome (GOLD analysis project Ga0208081, IMG submission 184479) | Arctic peat soil microbial communities from Barrow, Alaska - NGEE Surface sample 415-1 shallow-092012 (SPAdes) | ecosystem: Environmental > Terrestrial > Soil > Wetlands > Peat ...
CATGGGTCGCGCCCGGGATTTCAGATCGCGAGGGTGCGGCGCACAATCAGGCGCGGCAACCTCGAGGCGACCGCGTCCGTCGTGCCGACCACCTCGAAGTCGGCCCTGGTGAACATCGACCGGGTGCCGACGAAAGCCATTGTCGTGTCCATCCGACCATCGGGTTCGACGGGATAGGCCGGGGCGGCCGGCGCCCCGCGCGACGCGGCGTATTCGACTGCGCCCTCGATGAGGTGGGCGGTGACGCCATTCTTGCGGTGGCCGCCCCTGACCACGACGCAGACGATGCTCCAGACTGGCACGGCGTCGACCGGGCGGATGAGCTTTGACCGGTCCAGGCGTGGGATCTCGGCGCGCGGTCCGATGTTGCACCAGCCCACTGGAGTGCCGTCGAGGTAGGTGACGACTCCCGGCGGGTTCTCGCGCTCGCAGAGCCGCCGCATCGCCTGCTCTCGGTCGCCCTTGCCGAGCTCTTCGATGTCCTTGGCCCGCAGGCGGTGCGAGAGGCACCAGCAGTGGGTGGTCCTGCGGTTGGGGTTGATGACGTCGGCGAAGTCCTCGAAGCGCTCAGGCGTCAGCGGGTGGCTCTCCCAACTCATGCCCCATCGAAGCACCGACCGCGGACACGCGCTCCCGGCCGCCCGGGTATCGGGGGTGGACCGCAGACCAGTTCGAAACCTGGCTCGGAGAATCACTCATCAGTCTGCTTCTGGCTCCGCCAGGACCCTGACCTGTCGACATCCACGTGCGGCGCGCAGTCAATGACACTTCGAACAGGACCCGAGCATCGCGGTCGCGAATCGTCCTGCGGGCTGGCGTGACCGAGCCGACCTGTAGGTCGGCGGACTTGGCCAGCTTGGTCGACAAGAGTCCATCCCACGTCCGCCGAGACCTTCGCTACGCCCATGATGGCCGACTTGATCGGCTCGGGTTGGCTTGCCCCCGAGCATTCACACCGCCGACGGCCCTGCCAATGTCAGTAGTTGATGGCTGGTCACGAGCTTTCCGGCGGTCTGGCGTCCTATCATCGACCCGTGGCAGTGGACGTCGAGACCTCGATCGAAATCGACTGTCCGCGGTCGGTGGTGGCTGCGTACGTGTCCAACCCGGACAACGCAACTCACTGGTACGTCAATATCAGATCGATCAATTGGGAGACGACTCCTCCGGCTGTTGTCGGTTCGCGGATCGCGTTCGTGGCGCAGTTCCTCGGCCGTCGGATCGCCTACACCTACGAAGTTCGAGAGATCGCTCCTGACGAGCGGTTCGTGATGAGAACCGCTCAAGGGCCGTTCCCGATGCAAACCACCTATACGTGGCAGGACACAGAATCCGGTGGAACGCGCATGACGCTGCGAAACTCAGGTGAGCCCAGCGGATTTGGCAAGATGGCCGCACCGATCATGGCTGCCGCGATGCGCAAGGCGAACCAAAAGGACCTGGCCCGGCTCAAGACGATCCTCGAGAACCAGAGCTGAGTCAGCCGCTCCATGCCATCTGTACCATCTGTCGCCGGTTGGACGCCGCACAGCCCGGATGTCGGCATCCGCGACTGTTCGACCATCGGCGTGACACGAAGCCGCCACGTCCGACGGTCGATCGGCTCGAAGGGGACCGGCTCGACCGGGTCCGGTTGCTGTCCTCGCCGGAGTCACACCTGGGAATTTGCGGGTACGTACCGGTGACAGCCGCGGGACCGCGGCTCATTGCACGAGACCGGAGATGATCGTCGTCGGCACGTCATCGTTGGATGGTCAGGTGGCAGGCATCCGGCCGAGGAGGAGTGGCACGCCGTCACCGGTGAGATCGGCAAAGCCACGCTCCGGCCGGTCATTGCCTGTATCAAAGACAGGACCGGGCCTTGTACTTCCGGTCCGGAGCCGTGTGTCCAGTCGGTGTCCGTGGCGACAAGGTGGATGCCCGCGACGCGCGTCTTGGCGCCGATCAACAGGTTCGAATTCTTGTAGAAGTCGGCCACTTGCCCGGAGGTCGTCACCGGCGGTTCGTACGCGATCCCCAACGGGCGACGGATATCCGCCGAATGCACGACGACCTCACCGATCCATGAGTCGACCGGTCCGGGAGGGGCCGTAGTGTCCTCCACATGTCTGGTGAACTCCGCGAGAGTCTCCTGCGGCGTGCCCGCAGATTCCTTCGCGACGTCCCTGGCGACGAGCCTGTCGAAGTTGAACCCGGCAGCGATGAACTTGCCGAAGAATTTCGGCGGTGTCTGTTTGGTCAGTGCTACCAGGTGCCCGAGCATTTCGTGCACGTTCCAGGCGTCGCACAGCGAGCGAGTACGCCACTGTTCCGGCGTGAGCTTCTCGAGATCGATGATCAGGTTTTGGCGTTCGGCGTGAATCAGCGCCCAGGTGTCGGCGGATATACTTTTTCGCGGTGCCTCTCTCGCGGCATGCACCCGGCAGTTACCCGGATTCGAAGGACAGTACCCGGGCCCCGTGGGATAGGTTTCACTGCCTGAAGTCCGGGTGTGATTCACCGCAGTCGCGATCACGATTCGGTCAATGGGCTCAACTGCGTGGTCATGTACACATCGCGCACCCAAACGGATACGCGGGCTCCGTATCCGTTTGGCGCCGCCGAGGCTCAAGCGATGCGCCGGCGCATCGGCGCGGGCAACCCCCACTGACGCCGGGAGCTCTTTCCGTGAGGCGCGGGATGTGCGCTGAGGTGGTCTCTCATGAAGATCGTCTTCGGTGCTCCTCTCGTCTCGCCTACGTTCGAGGCTGACGAATCCCGACTGATCCAAACAGAGAGCGGGGAAGGACTTCGTTGAGCGCCGCCAGCAAATCCCGCGGGCCGTTGGCTTCCTGGAGCCAGCTGTGGAAACCGTCCACGAACTGGGCACCGTCCCCGGCCGGCGTGGATCGGTCGAGTATCCCCTGGACAACGATCGGCTGGATGCCGAGGTTCGTCAGGCGGCTGAGAATGCCTGCTGTGTCGCGGTTCAGCAACAAAGCCATGGTGGCCTGGAGTCGCCGGAAGGGTCGCAGGTTGCGGTCGAAGAGCATGTCCACCGTGGAAAGCAGCAGCCGACCGGCGTGGTACAGCTCGCCCTTGGCGATATTGGCGTCGTCGTAGCCGAGTTCCTCGATCAGTTTGAAGAACAGCCACGGGCGCCGCCAGCACAGCCGCAACTTCAGGTCCCATGGCGTCCCCAGCGCCGGGTTGACGAAGACCGGCTGGAGAGCGCCAGTGCCCATGCCTTCTGCGACCAGCGCCGCCAGTTGGCCGCCGAAGGAGTGCCCGAAAATGACGACGGGCTCGATCTCCAGGGCCCTGATGGCTTCGAGGATGAGATCGGCAAAGTGCCTCACCTGGAAATGGAGGATCCGCACCTTGCCGCTGCGGCCATGGTTCGGCAGATCGATCGCGTGGATCCGCAATCCGTAGCAGGTCGCGACGGCCTCGAGGGCGGGCAGGTTTTGTTCGGTGCTGCCGCCGAGCCCGTGTAGTGCCACCGCCGGTCGACCAACGGCCGGTCCGACAATGGTGACATGCATCGTTCTTCCGCCGCTGACGGGAACTCGGACGCACTCCATGAACCACTTCCCGGCGTCGTTGCAGGTTGGCGGGCGCTCAGCGCTGTCGCTGGATCGTGTTGGCAGTGGATGTGACGGGATGCCCTCGCGAACTCGGCGGCACGCCCAGGGCAAACGCGTCGGGGACGGCGGTCGCAATGATCTCGGTGGAGGCATAGCCGAAGGTCGCGCCGTATTGATCGGTCAGGCTGATGCGATCCCCTTGACGCCGCACCAGGACGACTGTCCGCGGATTCTCGCCGTCCACCGGCCGGAACAGGTCGCCCGGACTCACATACCCGGCACGGTGCAGGGTGCGGGTGTAGCCGCGAAAACGCGGAGCTGGGCTCAGGTGTTCCAGCACGGTCGCGGCGTTGGATACCGTTACGCACACGGCGACCACCTACCATCGTTGCAGCGCAACGGTTTTCGGAGCAGCGCACGATGAGGAGCGACGGGCGGTGTTCGGCAGCGGCGATCGCCGATGAAGCCATGCAACAGGAACGGTCCAGACACAGTCGACATCCCGGATCGGTGAAATACTCGGGAAGAGTCTGGGCGCGGAGAGAAATTCCCAGCGGAGTCACAGCCCTGGGGCGGCAACATCGCTCCCACGCGACTGTCGGATCAGTACTTTCCAGAGAACTCTCTTGCCGCGGATCTGTCAATGAACGCGGTTGATGTATCACCACGGCACCCAGGGTCGGGCGGGCCGCCGGGCCGCGCGCGGGGCAGGAGCCGCGGCGTACGCTCACGATCCACGGCTTCCTGCCCGCTCGCGGCGTCGGCCGCTGAGCCGGAGAGCCCCAGCACGAAGGACACGCGTGACACAGCTGAGCCTCGGCGTCCTGGCCCGGTCGCTCAAGGAGAACGAGCGCCGACTCCCGCTGCATCCCCATCACCTGTCGCGGATTCCCGATGACCTCCGCGGGAGCATCTTCCTGGAACGCGACTTCGGGGAGAGCTTCGGGGTCTCGAATGCTCAGCTCGAGGACTGGGTCGCCGGCGTCCGGACCCGCGATCAGCTCGTCGGAGAGTGCGATGTCATCCTGCAACCCAAGCCGATGCTCCGCGAGGTCGCCGATTTTCGTGTCGGGCAGGTGCTCTGGGGCTGGCCACACTGCGTCCAGGACGCCGAACTCACCCAGATCGCCATTGAACGGCGGCTGACCCTGATCGCGTTCGAGGCGATGAACCACTGGCACAGCGACGGCTCGTTCGGCCTGCACGTGTTCCACAAGAACAACGAGCTCGCGGGTTATTGCTCGGTGCTGCACGCCCTGCAGATCGCCGGGTCGACCGGGGCGTACGGGCGTCGGCTGCGCGCGGTGGTCGTCGGTTTTGGAGCGACCGCCCGGGGTGCGGTGTCCGCACTCAACGCAATGAACGTGTACGACGTCGACGTCCTCACCCACCGGGCGGTCGCGGCCGTGGCCGCACCGATCCACTCGGCACGGATCGTGCATTTGTATGACGACGATCACGGACAGGTGAGCCACGCCGAGACGGAGGACGGCAGCGTGCCGCTGGCAGAGTTCCTCGCCGACCACGACATCATCGTCAACTGCGTGCTGCAGAACCCCGACGCCCCGCTCATGTTCATGACCGACAGCGACCTGGCGAGGCTCACCCCCGGCTCCCTGATCGTGGACGTCTCCTGCGACGAGGGCATGGGTTTCCGTTGGGCGCGGCCGACCACCTTCACCGAGCCCACCTTCGTGGTCGGCGACAACGTGCTCTACTACGCGGTCGACCACAGCCCGTCGTACTTGTGGAACTCCGCGACCTGGGAGAACAGCGAGGCCATCCTTCCCTTCCTGCCCGCGGTGATGGGTGGTGGCGACGCCTGGGAGGCCAACCCCACGATCGGTCGGGCCATCGAGATCCGGGATGGGGTGATCCAGAACCCCGCGATCCTTTCGTTTCAGAATCGCGCGGCGGACTACCCGCATCGACCGCTGCCTGACTGACGCCCGATCATGGTGGCTCGGTCGTCCGGCCCTGCTCGGGACCTTCGGCTCTGACGACTCCCGCCGCCTGAGACGACGCTGGTGGTGATCCACGAGCGGGGACCCGGCCAGGCGTGCTCGCCGTGACGGCACCGCGAGAGTGCGCCCGGACAGCTCCGACGACCCCGCCGTGGTCGAAGGAGGTCTCCTATGACGTTCGCCCATCACCGAAACACGCTCGCGGACAAAGGAACACCGGCTGGCCTGACGACCGAGCGAGTCTGGCGTGAGCTGACCACGGCGTCCTTCGCGATCGTCAGCCACGTCACGCCGACGGGGAATCCACGGTCGAGCGGGATCATGTATCTGGTGGTCGACCGGCACCTGCTGGTGGTCATCTCCCCCGACAGCTGGAAAGCCCGCCAGATCACGAACGGCGATCAGCTCGCCGTCACCGTCCCGGTGCGCCGGGGCGGGCTGCTCTCGCTGGTCGCCCCCATTCCACCCGCCACCATCTCGTTCCACGCCCGGGCGAAACTCCACCCGGCGGGCTCGCTGGACATCGAGTCCGTATCGAAGAAATTGGCAAGAATGATCCCGGCAGAACGGCGCGACCTCTGCTGCGTCCTCGAGCTGGAACCGGTGGGCCGGTTCCTGACCTACGGGGTGGGCGTGTCCTTGATGAAGATGCGGGACCCTGTCGAAGCGTCCGGACGGGTTCCGGTCGGCTGACCACACGCAGACACGACCGTAGCGAGCCGCTCGCGTGAGTCGCGGCGCGCTCATTTGCAGCGAAGCCGACGGCGAATCAGATTGCGTGCGCGAGCCCAGCGGGCCGAATGTCGAGCGATCCCGGCGCTCTGACTGACGGACTGCCGCCGACCCTAGGGAAATCCCTGAAGCGATCTCGACGACGGCGGATGAAACTGAGCGCCAAAGACACGTGCGAGGTCCCGCCCATCGATGCCACCGCCGGCGCCCTCGGCCCCAGGGTGGGAGAAGCCCATGACTGTTCGCGCCCGACGCCTGCCGCAGCGTTTGATCGCGATTTCCGCAACGGTCGGGCTGGTGGGCGGGCTCGCGATTGCCTTACCGCAGAGCGCGTCGGCCGCTGCCAACGCCACGATCGCCGTGACCAGCGCCGCCGATGGCGGACCGGGCTCGCTCCGACAGGCGATTATCGACGCCAATGCCGCTCCGGGTGCGGACGTCATCGCCTTCGATCTCGGCGAACAGCCGGGTGCTGTTTCCGTCATCACCTGGACAAGCCTTGCCGCACGGGGCAGGCGCTGCCCGCGATCACCGATTCTGTGACGATCGACGGCTCAACGGCGACCGGTTGGTCGGCCACGAAGCCCCCGCTGGTGGAGGTGATCAGCGGCGGAGAAGTCAACGGCGCCAGTGCATTCACTGTCGATGGCCCCGGCGCCGCAGTCATCCAGGACCTGGCGGTAGCGGGCGTAACCGCCAATGGGTTCGGCGTCGGGGTCGACGTGCTTGCCTCGCCGAGTGTGACGGTGCAGCGAAACCAGTTCGGCGTCATTGCCGACGCCAACGCAGTCGCAGGCCCGCTCATGAGGGCGGGTGTCCGGATCACCGGCGGGGAGAAAGACCGCCGGGTTTCCCAGAACCTCATCTCACGCGGCGGATGTCCGAGGCGAGCAATGGGTTGCCGCGCGCTGCCAACGACACCTGAGATCGCATGCTTTGCTGCTCCCACTATCGATCACCGAACGGTGGCTCGGGAACGTGCCGGTAGATCCTGATAGGCGGGAATGCCGAGGAGTTCGTCGACGGTGACGAACCGGTAGCCCCGGCGGCTGAGGTCGGCGACCACCATCTGGACGGCCGCCACGGTGCTCGCTCGATTGCCGCCCCTGGCGTCGAAGCCGTCGTGGAAGATCAGGATCGCGCCAGGACGAGCCTTGGCCAGCGCGCGCCTGGCGATCCACCGGGGTGGCGGCTGGAAGACCTCCAGCGCATGGCTGAACTCGCCGGAGACGGCTGCCAGGCCGTTGTGCCGCAGCACCCCCGGCAGGGTGGGTGTACGGATGAGCCACGGCGGTCGGTAGAGCGCCGGCGACCGGCCGATCACCCGGGCGATGGCGTCTTGCGCGGCTGCTGTCTCCGATCGCTGCGTGCCGATGCCCAGGCAGCGGGTGACCTGATGAGACTGGCTGTGATTCCCGATGACGTGACCGTCGCGGACCAATCTCGCCGTGACCTCCGGGAACCGCTCGACGCACTCTCCGACTTGGAAAAAGGTTGCCCGTGTCCCGGTCCGCGTCAGAACGTCGGCGATCTGTGTGGTGTAGGGCTCGTTGGGCCCGTCGTCGAACGTCAGAGCGATCACCTTGCCGGCGACCCTGCCGCGGTACGGGAAGGGACCGAGCAGCTGCGAATACGACGACATCATGGTCCAGTAACCGGCAGTCGCAGTGGCAGCCGCACCAACGGCCGCCCATCGAGCCGCGCGTGCGAACCGCATGCATCTTCTCCAGCCTTGATCCGTGATCGGCCCGGTCGCCGACGGCGTGCCCGCCTTCGGTCGCGATGCCGAGCATGAAATGCCCGCAGCGCCCGGATCGGTTGCCGTTCTCAACGCCGGTTGGCCATCAGCAATGCTGCACGGGTGAGACGCCACGACCGCCCCTGTTGCCTCGGCGATGGCGGGGCGCTGGCCCCGCGGGCGCTGCGGAAGGGCGGGGCCATGCCGAGCACCGGGCGGCGAAATGCCCTGTTGACCACGTAGCCCAGCAGGTAGTAGTAGGCGAACGTCACCGCCACGTTGTACAGCAGCCCCTGATCCAATCGTCGGGACGAGGTGCGCGTCGGATTGGTGGGGTCGAAGATGACCTCCCCTGCCGCCTGCAGCCGGCGCAGCAGGTCGAGTTCGTCGCCGCCCTGGGTCAGCCGGGTGTCATAACCACTGAACGCACTCTTGCGAAAGGCGATATTCGTGGCGGAGATATAGATCACCCGCCCGGTGATTCTCTTCACGATGTCCACCGGGCCGAAGAGCAGCTTCGGGTAAAGGACCGCCCACCAGGGTGCGGCAACGAACTGGCACGGTCCGGCGACCGCGACCGCGGCGGGGTTGCGGGCGAACGCGCGATCGATCGCCGACAACCAGCCCGGCGAAAAGGTGGTATCCGCGTCGGTGGAAATGACGATGTTCCCGTGGGCAACGGCCGTACCGCATTGCCTGGCCTGGCAGACGCCCCGCTCGGGTTCGAAAACCACCGTCGCCCCCATCGCGGCGGCGATCGCAGCCGTCCGGTCCGTACAGTTGTTGTCCACCACAATGATCTCGAACGGGGCCGGATAGTCCTGCGCAGCAAGCGATTCCAGGCACGAGCCGATAAGCACCTCCTCGTTGAAGGCCGGGATGACAACGCTGTATCGGCGATGTGCCAGCGTGTCGTCGATGGCAACCAGCGCTCGGCGGCCATACCCGTTACCACCACTGTGTTTCACTCGACCAAACCCCATCGTGTCCCCCCGTCAGTAGCGCGCTCTACACACCCGACAGAATCCGTCACTCGATCGACGAAATCCTTAGCCAGTCGTCGGCCTCACGTCCAAGTCTGCGACGTGCTCGCCGACGGCGCTCGGAACGTCAGTCTCAGGGTCGGCAGCCACGTGTCTCGCTGGTTCGTCCTTTCCGGGTGACCACCCGAAGATGGGCTTGCGTCTTTCGACGAACGATGCGATGCCTTCGGCGAGTTCACCACTGGACAATGACAACGAATGCCAGCGGTTCCGTTCGGAGTCGAGTTCGCCGGGTCGATCGGCGCACGCTTCGACCAGGCGTTTGGTGGCGACCTGGCTCAGCGCCGAGCCGCGCGAGATCGCTCGGGTGATGGCGCGGATCTCCTCGTCGAGCCCCTCGGCCGGAACCACCCGGTCCACCAACCCCATCGCCAGAGCGCCTGCTGCGTCGAGGGTCTCTGCGGTCAGCAGAAGCAACTTGGCCCGCGACGGGCCGATCAACGCGACCAGATACCTGATCGACGAGGCGGGGTACACCACACCCAGTTTCGACGGCGGCAGGCTCAACCGCGCCGACGTGCTGGCGATGCGAATATCCGCGGCGATCGCGACAAGCGCACCGCCGCCCAGGCAGTGGCCCTCGATGACCGCAATGACCGGGGTGTTGGCCCTGGTGATCGCCAACTCGGCAGGAGAGGTGACGGTTGCCGGGTCGATGGTGCTGTCGGCCGTCAGGTCGGCCTCGATCAGATAGGCAAGATCCAGACCCGAGGAGAAATTGCCGTCAGCTCCCCTGATCACCATGACCCGCACGTCTGCTCGGGCGTCGAGTTCCTGGACCGCCGTAGCGAGATCGGCCCACATCTGCACGGTCAGCGCGTTCTTCCGTAGCGGATTGGACAGAACGAGCGTCGCGACGCCCCCCTCGACGCTGGCGGTCACCCCTATCGCACCCGTCGTGACGGTCATCGGTTCGGTCCTTCCGGTGCGTCGGGGACAGCAATTGCTCATTCGTCTTTCCGAGCGGGATGGCCGCGGGAAATCCTGCGCGATCGGCATGGGACACGTGACATCCCCTGGGGTCATCCTCCGCCCTCCGCGGGTGCGCGACTTTCCAACGCCCTGTTCGTCGTGCCACATTGTCGGCGAAGCCGCGCGGGGCGCCCGTCATGGGTCGTCGCGGCTACCGGTCGTACGCGGTGAGGAACCTGTCCCGGAAGGCGTCCATCGGCCAAACCGGCGCCTGCGGTCCGGGTCGAAGGCCGTTCTGCCAGCCCCAGCCGGAAATCCGGCTCATCACCAACGGGTCCTGGGAAAGGATCGTGACCGGCACGTCGTGGGTGGTGCCCTCTCCGCTGACCGTCGATGCCGCCTCGTGATCGCCCAACATGATCAGCACCAGATTCTTGTCACCGTAAGTCTGGACGAACGACACCAGGGTGTTCAGCGAGTACTGGATGGATTGCCCGTACGCGGCCCTGACCTGCGCCGGATCCTGCGAGATCACGTCGGGTGATTGGCCCTGCTCGGGCATCGGATTGAAGATCGACCCGTCACCGACCTGGTTCCAGTCGACCAGGTGGGGCAGCGGCGCCCACGGCCAGTGGCTCGACACCAGATCGATCTCGGCCATCACCGGCCCGCGGCCGGGCCGCGCAAGCTCCAGTCGTTGGAAGGCCGACAGGGTGTACTGGTCGGGCATCGCGGCATAGCTGAATCTCGGCCCGGCATACCCGACGTTGGCTTCGTCGTAGATCTGGTCGAAGTGGTAGAACGTCGTTCCCTCCGGCCACGCCCGCTCGTTCGACGGCACGTCGCCCACCGTCCGCCAGCCCGCGGCCTTGAACGCGGAGCTGATCGTCACGCGGTCGCTCGCGACGAGCTGGTCGTAACGCTGCTGGTTGTCGATCCAGAGGCCGGATTGGAAGGTGGAGTGGGCCAGCCAACTCAGGCCCCCGTACGTCGGCGAGTGCAGGAACGCACTCTGCGCGGAGAACCCCGATTGACTCAGCGCCTGCGTCCCGGCGTCCAACGTGGCATCGACGTCCCGTGCCATCGTCGAATCCTGAACCGCTACCCGGCCGTAGCTCTCGACGAAGGCGACGACGACGTCCTTGCCCCGCAGACCGGCCAACAGGTCCGCTCGGGGGGCGTTATCCGCGCCGGCCGCGGGCGGAGCCGACAGCGGGGTCAGCGAGGTGGTCGCGCCCGCGGGCTGGGCCGCTGTCGAGTCGGCCGGCGGAGTTGCACCATAGACGGTCGGCGGTGCGGTCGTGGCGACCGACGGCGCGGTACCGAACTGATCGTTGGCGACAGCGGCGGCGAACACCTCCTGATCCTGAATGCCCGCGCCGACCAGGAGGACCTGGTCGTAGGTCAGGGCGGCGGCGCTCGTCGACGCGACGGGCGCGCCCTGGCCTATCTGCACGCCGAGCACGGCGCAGAGCACCCAGACGGCCCCGACGGCCGTCACGGTGCGAATGGAGGCCCTGCGGTGCCGGGACACGATCCGGGACAGCCGAAGGACCGACAGTGGCATGAAGATGACCACGGCAACGACGACGACCGCGGCCGCAATGGTGGAGACAATTGCGCCGGACCGGCCGATCGAGTTCGTGAGCAGGCCCACCGCAGATCCAAGGTAGCCCCAGTCCGTCATCGGGTTGAACGGCCGATCCAGCGCCACGGAGAAGCCCAGGTCGATGACCTTGACAATGGACAAGAGGGCAAGAACCGCTCCGACGACGAGCGCGACGGGACCCCTCGCCCTGGCCGGCAACGCGAGCACGAGCGCAAGGAACAGCAGCCCCTCGACCGGGATGCGAACGAAGGCGCTGGGCACCAGGTCATGCATCCCGCTCGGAGCCACCAACGCGAACCACACCAGCATCGCCGCCAACACCGTCGTCACTGCCGCCGCCACGGCGCGGACCGGCCCCCGGAATCTCGCCTGCTGGTCGGCCCCGTCGCCGATCGGGCGCCCGGCCCGTTCGTCCGGCGTTGCCTGGCCGCCGACGACAGCGGCTGGCTGGACCGCGACGGCCCCCACCCTGTGCCTGCTGCGGGCGACAACCCGGTGGCCGGCCAGCCGCCACACATCGCGGCCGAACGACTCAGCGAGCAGGACGAGCGCGCCGGCCAGGGCGACCTCGGTGACCAGCCTGGGCAGCACATCCGCAGCGGTGGCAGCCAGCACCACACCCTGCACGGCCGCGACGACCTTGCACCAGTAGCGCGGCGGCAGAGACCCGCGCATCCACGGCAGCAGCCGGCCGGCAGCAACGAACAGGTAGCGGGCCGCGCCGATCGCGAGCACCCACCACAGGTCGAAAGACATTGCGACGTAGAGGGATAGGACCAGGATCAGGAACGCGTCGACCTCCATGTCGAAGCGCGCGCCGAGGGTCGACACCGTTCCGGTCCGCCGCGCGACCCAGCCGTCGACCGCGTCAAGGGCAAGCGCTGCCGCGGCGAGCCCGACGAGCGCCGTCACCGAGATCGATCCGGTGAACGAGTCCGCGACCAGCGCAGCAACGCCGCCGACGAGCACGGCGCGGGTGAGCGTGACGCGGTCGGCCGGCCCGAGCCGGTCCGCGCCCTGATCGATCAGGCCGTCCGTCAGGAGGGTCGCCGTGATCACCCCGTAGGTGACACCGACCACCCAGCCCGCGGCGCCGAGGCCGACCGTCGCTGCCAGCGCCGCGACCAGCGCGAGCTGAACGATCAACCCGATCCGCGGGCCCCTTCGACCCTTGCGCACGACGCCTCCGTATCTATGGTGTACAGCGGTAATACGCGCAAAGGTGAGCGTCCGGTTCATCTCGGGGACTGGGAGGTGCGGCCGCTGTGAGGAATGCGCTGGCTTTCTGGCTGCGCGAACCGGGTGTCGGCGAACTCCGGCCGGCTGTGCTTTCCGATCCCGCTCCCGGCGACGTCCTGGTACAAGCGCTCTATTCGGGGATCAGCCGGGGGACCGAGACGCTGGTCTTCCGAGGCGGTGTCCCGCCCGACCAGTACGCCACGATGCGCGCACCGTTCCAGGACGGCGATTTCCCGGGGCCGGTCAAGTACGGCTACCTGAACGTGGGAGTGGTGGAGATCGGCCCGCCGGAGCTGATCGACCGCACGGTCTTCTGCCTGTATCCACACCAGAACGCGTACGTGGTGCCCGCCAGTGCGGTGGTCGTCGTCCCCGACGACGTGCCGCCGGAGCGGGCCGTGCTCGCCGGCACCGTCGAGACGGCGGTCAACGCGCTCTGGGACGCCGCGCCGCTGCTGGGTGACCGGATCACCGTCGTCGGCGCCGGCATGGTGGGCTGTTGCGTCGCCCGGCTGCTGGGCCGGTTTCCCGGCGTTCAGGTCACGATCGTGGACTCCGACGGGCGCCGGAAGGACGTCGCGGACGCCCTCGGTGTGGACTTCGCGCTTCCTGCCGATGCCGCGGGCGGCCGCGATCTGGTGATCCACACCAGTGCCACGGCGACGGGGTTACAACGCTCATTGGAGTTGCTCCGCCCCGAAGGCACGGTCATCGAGCTCAGCTGGTACGGCGACACCGAGATCGGGCTGTCCCTGGGCGGCGCCTTCCATTCCGGCCGGCTGGGGATCAGGGCCAGCCAGGTCGGCACGGTCTCCCCCGCCCGCAGCGGTGCCCGCACTTCGGCCGACCGGCTCACGCTCGCCCTTGACCTGCTGCGGGACCCAGCGTTCGACACTCTGATCACCGGGATGTCCCGCTTCGACGAGCTGCCCGACGTGATGGCCCGGCTGGCCGCGGGCAGTCTTCCCGCGCTCTGTCACGTCATCAGCTACGAGGGCAGGGGCGGCCGACGTCCGGAAGGTGAAGGGTGAGTGGATGTGGTGAGCGCATGTTCAGCGTGACCGTTCGCGATCACATGATGATCGCCCACAGCTTCCGCGGCGCGGTCTTCGGGCCCGCGCAGCGGCTGCACGGCGCCACCTTCGTGGTCGACGCGACGTTCCGGGGGGAATCCCTGGATGCCGACAACATCGTGGTCGACATCGGCCGCGCGGCGCAGGAGCTGCACTCCGTCGTCGGCGCCCTCAGCTACCACAACCTGGACGACGAGCCGGCGTTCGCCGGCATGAACACCTCGACCGAGGCGCTGGCCAGGGTGGTCGCCGATCGGCTGGTGGAGCGGGTGCACGCCGGCGCGCTCGGCGAGGGTGCGCGCGCGCTGGCGGGGATCGTCGTCACCCTGCACGAGTCGCACGTCGCCTGGGCCAGCTACGAGCGAGCACTGTGACCGGACCGTGAACGGGTTCAATTCCACTGGCGTCAGCGGTCGGATCAGCGCCGTCAGCGCGCTGCAACCGGTCGGCCAACCGGTCGGTACCGTGCACCTGGTCGTGCCGGACGGCGTCGACGACCCTTCGCGGCCCAGCGGCGGCAATGCCTACGACCGTCGGGTTCGCTCCGGGCTGCCCACGCTCGGCTGGCCGGTGCGCGAGCACGCCGTCCCCGGCGCGTGGCCCACACCGGACGGCGCGAGCCGGGAGGTCCTTGCCCGGGTCATCGCGGCGATTCCGGACGGCGCAGTCGTGCTGCTGGACGGATTGATCGCGTCGACGGTGCCGGAGGTGCTGGTCCCGGAGTCGGGTCGGCTACGTCTGGTGGTCCTGGTGCACATGCCGCTCGGCCAGCCCACGACCGGTGATGACGTCACCGAGACTGCCGTGCGGGAAAGTGCCGCCCGGGAACGTGCCACGCTGTCCGCCGCGGTGGCGGTGGTCACCACCAGCGCCCGCTCCCGGGACTGGCTGCTCGACCGATATGCCTTGCATCCCAACCGGATTCACGTGGCAGCACCGGGTGTGGACGCGGCCGACCCGGCACCTGGAACGCCGGCGGGCGGCGAGCTGCTGTGCGTGGCCGCGGTGACCCCCGGCAAGGGCCACGACGTGCTGTTCGAGGCGTTGGCCTCCATCGCCCACCTCGCCTGGCGCCTCGAGTGCGTCGGTAGCCTGACCCGCGATCCGGAGTTCGTCGAACGCATCGGACTTCGGTCGCGCGCGGCCGGCATCGGGGACCGCGTACACCTGACTGGCCCGCTGGCCGGCGCCGACCTCGGCGCCGCCTACGCCGCCGCCGACGCGCTGGTGCTGGCCTCCCGCGCGGAGACCTACGGGATGGTCGTCACCGAAGCGCTGGCACGCGGCCTCCCGGTGATCGCTTCTGCAGTCGGCGGAGTCCCTGAGGCCGTCGGCCGTGGGGCCCAAGGGGAGACTCCCGGCATCCTGGTTCCATCCGGCGACCCGGCGACCCTCGCCGCGGCCCTGACCGACTGGCTGTGCGACACCGATCTTCGGCGGCGGCTGCGGGCGGCGGCCCGGTCCCGACGATCGTCGCTGTCCGGTTGGTCGGACACCACCGCCACGCTCTCCCGGGTGCTGGCGGCGGCGCCGTGACGGGCTCGCCGGTCCTCGTCAGCCCGACCTGGCTGGCGCTGCGCGAGGAGGCGGACGCGCAGGCCCGCTCGCTGGATCTGGTCGAGGCGGTCCAGCGGTGGCTGCCGCCTGGCGGCAGCGCCGTCATTCAGGACCTCGGGTCCGGCACGGGCTCGATGGGCCGCTGGCTCGCGCCACTGCTGACCGGCCCGCAACACTGGGTCACCGCCGAGGCCGCCGACGGCCGATTGAGCGTCACCGTGCACCACTGGACCTGCTGGCCCTGCCACGATGAGCGCCGCTGCGTTGACCCCCGGGCGGCCCGGTGAACCGTTGCCCCCGTTGTCGACGTATGTCACAGCAGAACGCAACCGCGCGGCGACATCGGCTGTGAGGTCGACCGGCCGTCGCGGGGGCCTGGGAGTACCGAGTAGATCGGACGTGACGATGAGCCGCACCTGGTGGAGGTGGGCGCGCCTGTGGGGCGGCGTCGCCATCCTCGCCGTGCTGGTGTGGCGGGTCGGCACCGGTCCGTTCCTGGACGGCATCCGCACCATCGACGGGTGGTCCCTGGCTGCGGCGACCGGGATCGCACTGCTGACCACGGTGTGCTGCGCCTGGCGGTGGAGCCTGGTCGCTCGGGGTCTCGGCGTCGCGGTCCCGATGGGCTCCGGGGTTGCCGCGTACTACCGTTCGCAGTTCCTGAACACCACGCTGCCCGGCGGGGTGCTCGGTGACGTGCACCGCGGAGTGCGGCACGGCCGGGACGTCGGCGATGTCGGCCGCGGCCTGCGGGCCGTCGGCTGGGAGCGTTCCGCGGGGCAGCTGGTGCAGATCGTGCTGACGGTGATCCTGCTACTCGTGCTGCCGTCGCCGGTGCGCTCGTCCGTCCCGCTCATCGCCGCCGCCGTCGGCGCCGGCGCGTTGATCATCCTGCTGCTGGCATGGTTGCTACCGCACAGCGGCCCGTCACGCTGGGCAAGGGCGATGCGCACGGCCTGCGCCGACATCCGCCACGGCCTGCTGGCCCGGCGGGCCTGGCCGGGCATCCTGCTGGCGTCGACCGTGGTGGTGGCCGGTCACGCCGCGACGTTCCTGATCGCGGCACGGACGGCAGGGGTGACCGCGCCGCTGGCGCAGTTGCTCCCGCTGGCGCTGCTGGTGCTGGTGGCGATGGGTTTGCCCACCAACATCGGCGGCTGGGGACCACGAGAAGGTGTGGCCGCCTGGGCGTTCGCCGCGGCCGGGTTAGGCGCCACCCAGGGCGTGGCGACCGCCGTGGTCTACGGCGTCATGGTGCTCGTCGCCAGCCTGCCCGGCGCTATCGTGCTGCTCGTGGCCTGGCACAAGCAGCGAGTGCAGAGTCCCCTGAGTTCGCGGCACCCCGCACCGGCAGCCGCGCCCAGCAGGCCGTTCGCGGCCGCGATCGCGTGGCCGGAAGGCGCCGCGAGTGGCTGACCGCCCCTACACCCTGCTGAGTTGCGGCATGTCCATCGACGGCTACCTGGCCACCGCGAGCGAGCGGCGGCTGCTGTGCTCCAACGACGCGGACTTCGATCGTGTCGATGCCGTCCGCGCGGCTTCCGACGCGATCCTGGTCGGCGCCGCCACGGTCAGGAACGACAACCCGCGGCTCCTGGTGCGGACCAAGCAGCGGCGCGACGACCGGGTCGCCCGGGGGTTGTCGCCCTCGCCGATCAAGGTGACGGTCACCGGGAACGCGCAATTGGACGTCTGCGCGAACTTCTTCGCCTCCGGCGACAGCGAGAAGCTTGTCTACTGCACGAGTTCGGCAGTGGCGCGGGCGCAACAGCGACTCGGGCAGGTCGCGACGGTCGTCGACGGCGGAGCCCCGGTGGACCTGCGCTGGATGAGCGAGGACCTGTACACCCGCGGTGTGCAGCGGCTGATGGTCGAGGGCGGCGGCCTGGTGCACACCCAGTTCCTGACGGCCAACCTTGTCGACGAGCTGCAGCTGGTCGTCGCACCTTTCTTCGTCGGCGATTCGCGGGCGCGGCGGTTCGTCGGGGACGGCCGGTTCCCGTGGAATCAGGACCGGCGCGCGACGCTCGCCGAAGCGCGCCAGATCGAGGACGTCGTGCTGCTCCGGTACGCCCTGTCCCCCAGATTCCAGGATTGATCGAATCGTTCTCGTCCGGAGCCGCTCGCCAGTGTGGACAGTTGCGGCCTTCAGTCCAGCTCGAACGATCCGGTGACAATCTCGCCGGCCGGCTCGTACGTGCCGATCACCACTCCGGTGGTGGAGACGCTGCTGTCGACCAACTTCAGCCCGGCCGGGACGGTGCCGTCGGAGAACAGGCGTTTGCCCGATCCGACGACGACCGGGAAGACCCACAGCCCGAACCGGTCGACAAGGTTGTGGCGCAAGAGGGTCTGGATCAGATTGCCGCTGCCGTGCACCTGCAGATCAGGTCCTTCGCCCCTTTTCAGCGCCGCGATCCCTTCGGCGGCGTCTCCCCCGACGTTCTCGATCAACATGGAATCGCGCCACTCCAGCGTCAGGCGGCTCCGCGAAGCGACGTATTTGGTGGCGTCGTTCAACGGTTTGGCGGCGGGATCGTCGGTGGCACGTGGCCAATGGGCCGCGAAGATGTCGTAGGTCCTGCGTCCGAGAACGAGGTCGAACGGCGCGCTCATGAACTCGCCCATCACCTGACCCATGTGGTCGTCCCAATAATTCACCGACCAGCCGCCCTGCGTGAAGCCGCCGCTGTCGTCCTCCTTGGGTCCGCCGGGCGCTTGCATGACACCGTCGAGGGTCAGGAAGGGGTTCACGATCAGCTTTCTCACGTGCCTGTCTCCTTTCGATGGCTCATTCCTGGCCGGCATCACGCTGGCCGCAGGGCAGACGGCCGGGCGGGCCGGAACTCATCGGGTAGAACGCTGTCCAGTCGGAGTCCGGTGTGGACCTGGGCTCCGCTCGCCCGGCTGGTCCCCGCCCGCGCCGGGCAGCAGGTCGGTGAGCAGGAAGCAGTCGCGGTCGAGATTCTGTCCGACCTGAACCGGCACCGGCCACCTGAAGCCGGAGCCAAATGGCTGGTGTCGACGCAGCTGATCGCGGCGATCCCGGCGTCGAGCATGTCGCGGGCCGGCCGGGCGGTGTCGCGGCCCCACAACGGGAACATCGGCTCGAGACCGATACCGCGGAGCATCTCCTGCCGATAGGCCCGGATGTCGGCCAGGAACCGTTCGCCGAACGCCATCCGGGAGACGCCCTGGTCGCGTGCAGCGGCAACCACCGCGGACATCGCCGCTTCGTATTCCTCGTTGCGGCACGGCCAGGGGATGGTGACCTCGTGGACCGGCGGGCCGACCGCCCCCGCCTGACGCAGCAGCAACTCCCGGCGCACCCGTGCATGGCGACCCGATCCGACCTTGATCGTGCTGACCAGTCCGACGATGTCGACCTCGGCCGAACGACGGTCGCCTGCCGCATAATCCAACATTTACCACCAAATAGGAAGTGCTATTCTCCGGCAACTTCTCGATTGGCCGGCGCACCGGTCAGAATTTCCTGGACATCGCCGTGGACGGAGAATTTCCCCGTTCTTCGAACCGGCACAGAACCGGCCGACCGCGTATCGTCGGAGGCGGAATCGGACCACTCGGGAACCACATCGATGCGGGCGCCGATCGAGCCGATGCGCGCCCAGTGAGGGCCCTCCACTCCTTTCTGTCGACAGTCGTGCGACCCGTGCCCCTGTCTGATGCGCTGTACGACAAGTCTTTTCGGGCAGGAACGATAGGTTGACCTCTGGCGATGACTGGTGACGGATCGCTCCGGCGAGCCACTGATGGACGCCGCGAGGCGCGCCGTCCGCCCAGCCGGGTGGCGGCGGCAGATCGGAATATCACACTCTGGTAATGCTTGCCTCTTTAGCGCGTACGGTGGAGTTGGCGCCACAGTGACGTCAATAGACGAGGCGGCGTGAATAATGCAGATTCCCCTGACCCCCCTTCGCTTTCTTCAGCGGGCGGCCGAGGTACATCCCGATCGAAAAGCCATCGCCGATGGGACGAGGTCATTTACCTATGCGGCGATGGCCGCCCAGGTCACCCGCCTCGCCTGGGCACTGAAGTCCAAGGGCCTGCAGCGCGGAGACCGGGTCGCCTACCTCGCCACCAATTCCGCCGAGATGCTGATCGCGCACTTCGCTGTGCCTCTGGCCGGCGGCGTGCTGGTGTCGATCAATACCCGGCTGTCCGCCGAGGAGATCGCCCAGATCGTCGAGCATTCTGGTTCCGGGTTCCTGTTCGCGGACCCTGAACTGCTGGAACCGGCACGCGAAAAGCTGGCCGCCGTCGTCACTTTGCGGGGAATCGTCACCCTTCCCGCGGAAGACGGTCGGGCCGTGGAGCTCGCCTTCGCCACCACCTACGACGAACTGCTGGCCACCGGGAGCGACGATCCGATCGCCTACACGGTGACTGACGAGGACGCGGCGATCAGCCTCAACTACACCTCGGGGACCACCGGCAAGCCCAAGGGCGTCGTCTACACGCACCGCGGCGCGTATCTGAACTCCCTCGGCGAGGTGATCCATCAGGGGTTGCGCGACGGGTCCAGCTACTTGTGGACGTTGCCGATGTTCCATTGCAACGGGTGGTGTACCACCTGGGCACTCACCGCGGTGGCCGGCACCCACGTGTGCCTGCGCGCGGTAAAGGCGAACGACATCTGGCGACTGGTCGATCGGGCAGGCGTCACCCACATGGCCGGCGCCCCCACGGTGCTGTCGATGATGCGGGAGTCCGCGTTGGCGCACCCACTGGCGACGGCATTGACTGTGACCACGGCCGGCGCGCCGCCCAGCCCGTCGATCATCGAGGCCTTCGCCGAGCTGAACGTGCACGTCGTGCACGTCTACGGACTGACCGAGACCTACGGCCCCTACACCGTGTGCGAGGAACAGGATGACTGGAAGGACCTGTCGGTTCCCGAACGCTCCTATCTGATGTCCCGCCAGGGTGTCGGCATGATCACCGCCGATGAAGCGAGAGTCGTTACCAGCTTTGGGCATTCTGACGAACTCGTCGACGTGCCGGCCGACGGCGTGACGATGGGCGAGATCGTGATGCGCGGAAACACGGTGATGAAGGAGTACTTCCGCGACGAGGAGGCCACCGCAGCAGCGTTCGAGGGCGGCTGGTTCCACTCCGGCGATCTCGGTGTGCGCTATCCCGACGGCTACATCCGGTTGATGGACCGGGCGAAGGACATCGTGATCTCCGGCGGCGAGAACATCTCCACGGTTGAGGTCGAACAGGCCTTCTCCTCCCATCCGGCGGTGGCCGACGTCGCCGTGATCGCCGTTCCCGACGAACGGTGGGGCGAGCGACCGAAGGCCTTCGTGGTACTGGCCGCGGGGCACACCGCGGGTCAGGCGGAACTGATCGGCCACGTCAAGGAGCAGATTGCGAAGTTCAAGGCGCCCAAGGACGTTGACTTCGTGCTCGACCTGCCCAGAACCGCCACCGGCAAGATCCGCAAGGACCAGTTGCGCACGGCAGCGTGGGCCGGCCATGGAAGCAGGATCCAGGGATGATCGCTGCGCCGCGCCGATCGGACCTCGACGACACTTTTCCCATTCCTGAGGAGCATCAAGCATGAGCACACTGGTGGACGACACAGTGGGCCGGATGATCCCGGCCACCGAGATCGTGCCCGACACTTATGACCCGACGGCCGGTGCCGTCGCGGTCTCCCGGGAGTTGGCCTCCGAACAGGTCAGGATGATCGCCGACCCGGCGCCATTGGGCCTGGGAGCCTTCGCACTCACCACGTTTCTGCTGAGCCTGGTCAACGCCGGCGTGCTGCCCAAGGACACCGAGCCCGTGGTGCTGGGCGTGGCACTGGCCTACGGCGGGATCGCGCAGTTGCTGGCCGGCATGTGGGAGTTCCGTAAGGGCAACGTTTTCGGCGCGACGGTCTTCACCTCCTACGGCGCCTTCTGGTTGTCGTTCTGGGCCTACCTGACCTTCTTCGCCGAGGGAATCCCGACCGAGCACCACGGCGTGGCGGCTGGCTGGTACCTGCTCTCCTGGGCCATCTTTACGACGTTGATGCTCGTCGCCGCGTTGCGGACGACGGTCGGCCTGGCAGCGCTGTTCGCTGTGGTCGACGTGGTTTTCGTGCTGTTGGCACTCGGCGCACTGACCGCGACCGCCGCATTGACCACGGCCGGAGGAATCTTCGGAATTGTCGCCGCGGCCATCGCCTGGTACCTGTGCATGGCCGGCGTTACTGCGACGACATTCGGCCGACCGATTCTGCCGAACCCGCCGCTGTTCCGGTCCTGATCCGTTGTCACATCGGCGCTAGCGGCTGGGGAAAGCGGCTAGAGGTGTTCGGACGATCCTGCAACGCAAAGGATTTGGGGGAAACCTCCGGGGTGTGAACCGGGTGGCCGGGGTTCGCGGGACAGGCTGGGCGCGGCGGTCCGGTCGTTCCGTGAGGCTGACGGGCGCGATGGTCAGCGCACCCCGTCCCAGGCGGTGCGCTGAGCGGCGCGGGGGTCGATGACCGTTTCGCTCGCCCCGGCGAACGTCCGCACCGTCCGCTGACTGCCGTAGGCGGGCCAGCCTGGACTGCCGGTCGTGGCAAAGCCCACCCACGCAGCGTGCATCTCCTGGGCCAGCGCCTGCGGCGGTGCCGACCCGACCAGCGGTCGACCGGCCGGGTCGTCCAGGTTGTCGAAGACGAAGGCCATCTCCAGGGCGTGGCAGGCGCCGAGCCGACCGCCGAATTGTGGGGAGGGCCAGCCGAATTCGTAGACGTAGGTGTCGGCGCCATGGGCCAGCCTGGCCTCCGCCACCCGAATCGCCGGCAGCCGGTAGAACCAGTCCCCCAACGCGGCGATCAATAATTCGCCGGGTGAGGCGTCGGGCAGTGCGGCGCGGTAGATGGCGCCGACCTCGTGGGCGTCCGCGCCGATGAGAGTGAGCGCCCTGTCCAGCCGGTCGTCGTCGATGAAGTCGACGATGCCGCTGGGGACGAGGAACAGCGCCCACTCGTCGGTGTTGCTGCCGATCAACACCTCGACGTCGGCGGCGACACCGTCGGCCAACTGGTCGATCGGCCGGGCCGGGACGACCTCGCCGTCGATGGCGGGTTCGAAGGCCATCAGGTTGCGCGGGATCTCGCCCCACTCGGCCGGGTTCGGCGCGGCCGCGATGCGCGCCGCCAGCGCGGCCTGGCCGGCGACCAGATCGTCGATGGGAACGGCAGCGAATCCCTCGACCGTCGGCTCGACGCCGAGGTGCCGGGCGAGCGCGGCGGCCACCTTCGCCGCGGTGGCGGCAACAATGACGTGATGGCCGGCGCCGCTCTGCGCGATGGCCCGGCGGAACAGGCCGGCCGTCGCGGGCATGGACAGCAGGGTCATCACGCTCATCGCGCCGGCCGACTCGCCGGCGATCGTCACCGCGTCGGGATCACCACCGAACGCCGCGATGTTCTCGCGCACCCAGCGCAACGCTGCGACCTGGTCGAGCAGGCCGCGGTTGGCCGGTGCACCCTCGATCAACAGGAAACCGTCAACGCCCAGCCGATAGTTGATCGTCACACAGACGATCCCGTCCCGCGCGAACTTCGACCCGTCATAGGTACTCACCGCACCGCTGCCGTGGGCGAAGGCACCACCATGGATCCACACCAGCACCGGGCGACGAGCGGAATCGGCGGCCGGCGTCCACACATTCAGGTTCAGACAGTCCTGACCCGGAATGACCGGCTCCGGCAGCAACTCCGCGATCGCCCCCGCATAAGGCGGCTTCGGAGCCGTTGGGCCGTACCCGAAGGCATCCCGGACACCTTCCCAGGACGGCGCCGGACCGGGATCGGTGAAGCGGCGGGCGTCGAAAGGGGCCGCGGCGTAGGAAATGCCCTTGAAGGACATGACCCCTTCCCTTTCCCTGCCACGCAATTGCCCTTGGGTCACCGACACAACAGGGTCCATCGTCGAACAATGTCACCGACCTGCTGGCACCCGTTGGGCGGGTCGAAGCACGAGCGATGAACCAACCGGCGCTGTTGACGGTTTGCCGCGAGACAAGACCTTGATGACTGGTCGGCAGAGTATTCCCAGCCAACTTCCACGACCGCGGAACCTCGGCAAACCAGTGACCACATCCTTCGTGCCCGGCTCATATGAACCCGCAGGTCAGTCAGACCCGACCGCCCACAGAAACCCGATGTGCTCTGCCGAAAACCGATGCTTGTGTGCGACGTGACCGTGGATGCAAGATTTGGTGCGACGTCGCGTCACGCCAGAGTGGGTGGGTCAGCCACTGTCCAGCTGACGGCCGAGCCTGGATAGTGGCGAACCAACCGGGTAGCCGTGTCCGGCGACGGCGAGCCACCGCAGGGGATGAGCGTCGAAGGACAGGCGCCGGGCGGACGCGGCGTCGACGGCGTCCCAGTCCCGCTCCTGATGCTGCGAGCAGTGCTGGCCGGTGGCGCTGTTGAATTCCATCCCATCGACATCCCGAAGGAAGTTGTCCAGTCCCCCGGCAGACATCGGAGGGGTTCGGGACTCTGCGACCTGCTCCCGGCCTGTCCAGCGTAGGCGCCCAAACCCAATGATCGTCCAAGCTCGCGGGTCACTGGGACCACTTGACGTCCCAGTCGTGGGATCGTCGGGGTCGGACCCACACCGTGGGGTCGCCGAGGTGGCCGGCACGGCGGTGGTCCAGGCTCGATCCGGCGATCTTCCTCAACTCCGCGACGAAGCCGTCGTACAGCTCCCGCGCTATGCCGGAAACGGACTGAACCGAGGTGCAGGGGTGGGTGTGGGCTTGTGGCGGCAAGTTCGGCGAGACCCCTCCCAAGCCTGGCGCCACCTTGAGCTTCACCGCCGCAGAGGCGAGATCCCTGGCCTACGAGTGGGCTGTATCCGTTGGCAGCACAAGGCTTTCCCGAACGCTTCCTTGGGCCTGGATCGCGGTGATGGCCACGGTGTTGATGATGTCGGCAACCAGGGCCCCGCGGGACAGATCGTTGATCGGTTTGTTCAGGCCCTGCAGCACCGGTCCGATGGCCACGGCATTCGCGCTGCGCTGCACCGCTTTGTAGGTGTTGTTGCCGGTGTTGAGGTCCGGGAAGATCAGCACGGTGGCCCGCCCGGCCAGCCGGGACTCCGGCAGCTTCGCCGCGGCCACCTCGGGATCCACCGCGGCGTCGTACTGAATGGGCCCCTCCACCAGCAGATCCGGGCGCGTCCGATGAACGATAGCGGTTGCCTCCCTGACCATGTCCACGTCGGCGCCGCTGCCCGATGCCCCGGTGGAATACGACAGCATCGCCACCCGTGGGGTAATGCCGAACTGGGCGGCGGTGCCGGCGGAGGAAATGGCGATGTCGGCCAACTCCTGTGCGGTCGGGTCGGGATTGACCGCGCAGTCCCCGTAGATCAGCACCCGATCCGCCAGGCACATCAGGAAAACGCTGGACACGATGGTCGTTCCCGGCGCCGTCTTGATGATCTCGAACGACGGCTTGATGGTGTGCGCGGTGGTGTGCACCGCGCCGCTCACCATCCCGTCGGCCAGGCCCAGATGGACCATCATCGTGCCGAAATATGAAGCGTCGGTGACGATCTCGGCGGCCTGTTCCTCGGTCATGCCCTTGTGCGCGCGGATCCTCGAGTACTCCTTGGCGAACGTCGCCACCAGTTCGGGATCGTGCCGGGACAGGACCGTCGCTCCGCTGATGTCGACGCCCGCGGCCGATGCCGCGGCATGCACGGGAATTTCCTCACCCAGCAGGGTCAACTCGGCCACCCCCGAGCGCAGCAGGCTGGCCGCGGCCCGCACGATCCGATCGTCCTCGCCCTCCGGCAGCACGATGCGCCGACGGTCAAGCCTGGCCCGCTCGATCAGTCGGTGCTGGAACATCACCGGGGTCAGCACGTCGGAGACACCGACATCAATCGCCGCCAGCAACTTTTCCTTGTCGACGGTCTCCTCGAACAACCGCAGGGCAGACTCCACCTTGACCGTCGATCGAGCCGTCAGCTTCCCCCGCACACCGGCGAGCGCGGACCCCGTCTCGAACGTGCCACCCTGCGCCACGATGATCGGCAGGTCCTGATGCGCGCCGTAGATCAACCGGTCCACCGGTTCGGGCAGTGCGTAGCCGCCGGTCAGCACCACCGCCGACAGCCGCGGGTAGACCCCCGACTGGTGGGCCATCAGCAGGGCCGGCAGCAGGTCGTAGCGATCGCCCGGCGCGATCACGGTGACGTCCTCCACCAGGCGGATGAGCACGTTAGGCAGCGACATCGCCGCCACCACAAAGCCCATCGACTCGCGGTTCAGCCAGGCCGGGTTGCCCCGGACGAGTTCGCCATCGCAGGCAGCAACCAGGTCGGCGACCACCGGCGCGGCCAGCAAACGCATCTCGGGAATGACGCCGACCGGCAGGCCACCATCCCGGGTCAACAGGTCACGGACCTGCTCGATCGAATCGGGGTCCACCCGGTTCGCGATCACGGCGACGAGATGGGCATGCGCCGCAACGAGATCGGCCCTGGCGAGTTCGGCGGCCAACCGGACCTGTTCGGCGCTGCGGCGCCGGCCGTGCACCACCAGCACCACCGGCGCACCGAGATTCGCGGCGATCGCGGTGGTGGCGCCCAACTCGTCGTCGCTGCCGACCACCACCAACGCGTCATACCGACTGCACAGATCCTGGAACCGGTCGACGATTCTGGCCAGGGCATTGCCGGTGTGGGCACGCCATTCCTGCGAGCCCACGCCGATCGCATCGGCGTACTCCTGCTCGACGGCGGGTTGTGCCAGCAATAATTCCACCACCCGATCCACCGGCCGAGACGAATCGACGACCGGCCGGAAGATGCCCACCTTGCCGACCAGGCGACCCAGCAGGGTCACCAAACCGAGGGCGACCGTGGACTTCCCGGAGCCGTCCTCCGGCGAGGCTACGTACACATTGCGCGACATCAGCCGGAGACCACCGCCCGCTCACCGCGACGGCCGGTCGCACCCGGTAGTTGCTTGATCATCACATCACCGGAAGGCGTTGAGTCCGGTGATGGCGCGCCCGACGATGAGGGATTGAATAGAGTCGGTGCCTTCGTAGGTGTAGACGGCTTCGATGTCGGCGTGGTGCCGGGCGACGTGGTGGTCGAGCAGGATGCCGTTGCCGCCCAGGATGTCCCGGGCCATGGCGCAGACCCGGCGGGCCGCGTCACCGGTGTTCAGTTTGGCCAGCGCGGCATGTTCGATGGAGATCCGGCCCTCCGCTTGCAGTTGCGACATCCGGGTGCAGATCAGTTGCATGCCGGTGATGTCGCTGAGCATGTGGGAGAGCTTGTCCTGGATCAATTGGAATCGGGCCAGGGGGCGACCGAACTGTTGACGCCGCAACGCGTAGGTCAGGGCTGCTTCGTAGGCGGCGATGGCGTGGCCGAGTGCCTCCCAGGCCACCGTCTGCCGGGACTTGGCCAGCACATAGTTGGCGTCGTCCCATGTCCGCGCCTTGGCCAAGCGGGCGCTCGCGGGAATTCGTACCCCGTCGAGGCGGATCTGGGCCTGCCACACTCCACGGTTCGCGGCCTTGCCGGTGATAATTCTGGCGTGGTAGCCGGGGACCGGGTGGTCGGCGCCGTCGGGGTGTTCCACGACGAACGCGCCGACCTGGCCGTCGTCGTCGCGGGCCCAGACGACGACGACGTCGGCGACGGTGCCGTTGCCGATCCACCGTTTCTGCCCGTCCAGTACCCATTCGTCGCCGACGCGGCGGGCGCGGGTTTCCAGCGCGACGACGTCGGAGCCGTGCGCGGGTTCGGTCAACGCGAACGCACCCAGCACCTCACAGGTGGCCATCCGGGGCAGGTAGTCGGCGCGTTGCTCGGGGGAGCCGAGCATCGCGATGGTGGTCATCGCCAAACCGGAGTGCACCGCGTTCAGGGTGGCGATGCTGCCGTCGCCGCGGGCCAGTTCGGCGGCGATCACTCCTTCGGCCAGGAACGTCAGTCCCGGGCAGCCGTCGCCGACGATGGAGGCGCCGGCGATGCCCAGCCGGCCGTATTCCCTGGCCAGCTCGACCGAGAACTCGGCGCGTTCCCAGAATCCGGCGGCGGCCGGCGCGACCCGGGTGTCGCACCACACCCGTACCCGGTCCCGGATCTCGCGTTCGCGGTCGGTGAGCAACTCGTCAAGCCCGTAGAAATCCGTTCCCCGGGACAACGCCAGATCATCGCCGTTCGGGAAGTCCAGGTCCACCTGGACGTCCACCGGCACGGCGGCACCGTCACCGGTCACACCCACCGGACGATCAACAATCGCGGTCATCCCTGGGCCCAGCCCTGGAGGATCCTGCTCAGCAGAATCCGACCTTCGTGTCCGTGTAGTCGCGTGGAATCGGGCGGTTCGTGCATGACGATCCTCCGTCCTGGCCCGGAGAAACCTGTGGTGACAACATCGGCGACGCTGGACAGTTGTCCTCGTTCTGCGCGATGTCGGCGACGGCCGGTAGCTCCCAGTCATACCCCGTTCGGGGAATCAGTGCCAGCCCGCACCCACATACTGGCGCCGGGCGCCTCGTTGGAGCAGCCGCCGAATCTCTTTCGGTCACCCCGGCCACCCGGCCGACGCCTATGCTCGAAGAGACGCATCGCCTCGATCGCCGCCCGTCAGTTGGCTGCCCCCGGCATGGCAGGTCTTTTCGGCAGCCGCCCTTCGTCGATCTCTTCTCCTGCGATTGCACGCGCGGTCGCTTCAGTTCCGGGAGGAATTCCATGCCTGTTGTTGTCGAACCTCCAAACGGCTCCGTTGTCACGGATGTCGTCGGCTCCGCAGCATTGCCGCTGCCGGCCGAGTTCCTGGGCGGAGCCGCATTGCGCGACAAGGTGGTGACCGCCGCCGAGGCGGTGCGGCTCATCCGGGACGGCGATGCGGTGGTGGTCGAGGGCTTCGTGGGTCAGGGATTCGCCGAAGAACTGACGCTGGCACTGGAAAACCGCTTCCTGCTCACCGGCACCCCGCGCAACCTGACCGCGGTGTTCACCGTCGCCTCCGGCGACCGGAAGGGTCGGGGGCTGGACCGGCTGTGCCACGAGGGTCTGCTCGCGAAGGCCATCGGCGGCCATTGGGGTCTGTCGCCGGCGCTGGGGAAGATGGCCGTGGGCAACAGGATCGAGGCCCACAACCTGCCCCAGGGGGTGGTGTCACAGCTGTTCCGGGACACCGCCGCCGGTAAGCCTGGTCTGATCACCCGCGTCGGTCTCGGCACTTTCGTGGATCCGCGGAACGGCGGCGGGAAGATCAACGAACGCACCACCGAGGACCGCGTTGAACTGATCATGCTGGACGGCCAGGAGTACCTGTTCTACAAGGCGTTGCCGCTGGACGTGGCGTTCCTGCGGGGCACAACCGCGGACCCCGAGGGCAACATCACCATGGAGCGCGAGGCCCTCACCCTGGAGGCTCGTGCGGCGGCCACCGCCGTGCACAACGCGGGCGGTCTGGTCATCGTGCAGGTCGAACGGATCGCCGACAGCGGGAGTCTGAGCCCGCGGGACGTCAAAATCCCCGGCGTGCTGGTCGATTGCGTCGTGGTGTCGCAACCCGAACATCATTGGCAGACCTTCGGCACCCAATACTCCCCCGCCTTCAGCGGCGAGCTGCGCCGGGTCCGCAGCACGATCGCACCGATGGCGCTCACCGAGCGGAAGGTCATTGCGCGCCGGGCGGCGATGGAACTACGACCGGACAGCGTGGTGAATCTCGGGATCGGACTACCCGAGGGAGTGGCCAATGTGGCGGCCGAGGAACACATCCTGGATTACCTGACGCTGACCGCCGAACCCGGCCCGATGGGCGGGATGCCCACCGCAGGGCTGGATTTCGGATCGGCGGTGAACTCGCAGGCCATCATGGACCAGCCGGCGCAGTTCGACTTCTATGACGGGGGCGGCCTGGACGCCGCCGTGCTGGGAATGGCCCAGGCCGACCGGATGGGTAACGTCAACGTCAGCCGATTCGGGTCGAGGCTGGGGGTCCGGGGGTTTCATCAACATCAGCCAGAGCGCGAAGAAGCTGATCTTCGTCGGAACCTTCGTAGTACCGAGCCGTGCACACGTCGCGGACGGCAGGCTGGTCATCTCCGACGGCATCGTCTCGCCCAAGTTCCTGGCCGATGTCGAGCAGCGCACGTTCAGCGGTGAATACGCGGCGGCCGCCGGTCAGCCGGTGTTGTACGTCACCGAGCGGTGCGTGCTGCAGTTGACTCCCGACGGGCTGGAACTCATCGAGATCGCCCCCTGGCTGGACCTGGACAAGGACATCCTCGCGCACATCGGGTTCACCCCGATCATCAAGGGAACACCGCGGTTGATGGACTCGCGGATCTTCACCGCCGGGCTGATGGGCCTCAAGGACGACCTGCTGGCCATGCCGCTGGAGGCGCGGTTCGCCTACGACGTCGCGCGGAACATGTTCTTCCTCAACATGGAGGGAATGTCGCTGCTCACCGAAAATGACGTCGAGGCGATCGGCACCGAGGTCGAGAAGCGTCTGGCCGCCGTCGGCAAGAAGGTGCAGATGGTGGTCAACTACGACAACTTCTATCTGGCACCGGTTCTCACCGACGCCTACGTCACCCTGGTGCGCCGGTTGGCCGAGCACTATTACGCCGGGGTGACCAGGTACACCACCAGTTCATTCATGCGGTTGAAGCTGAGCGAGCAGTTGTCGCAGCGCGGATTGGCCCCGCACATCTACGAGAGCCGGCAGGAAGCAATGAACTGGCACGAGAAATAGCCCCCGCGGCTCTCGGCCACGTCGACAGCCGTGCCCGGTCGTGGTACCGGTCCGCGGGCCGCCAGAAGGCTGGCACATAGCGCCTGCCGCCCGATGGGCGTAACGTTCGAGTCGGTTGACTCGACAGCCAGCCCGGAACCACGGTGAGCCCACCTCACCGGGGGAGTTGCCACTCGCAACCGGGCACTACCCGGTGACCTCCTCACGGAGCGACACCCGTCAAGGCTCCCCGTTCGGTTCCGCTGAGGATCCTCGGCGTCCCGGACCGTGCCTGTGCCCACCGACATCAGCCCAAACCGGCGTAGAAGGGCATCCCTCATGAACCCCTCCATCGTGAACTCCCCGGGCGGCCCAGCGTCCGTGATTGCCGAGCCGTTCGGAAACGGCATTGCAGGGCCGGTGACGGACCTGCCCGCGACTCGATCGGCGACGCCTGCCGAACGGGTGCTGACCGACCCCGAACTTGCCGATATTCACGCCTGGTGGCGGGCCGCCAACTACCTGGCGGTGGGGCAGATCTATCTGCTGGACAATCCGCTGCTCCGCAGCGATCTGGTCCCCGAGGACGTGAAACCGAGACTGCTCGGGCACTGGGGAACCACTCCCGGCCTGAACTTCGTCTACGCCCACCTCAACCGGATCATCCGGAACAACGACGTCAACATGATCTTCATGGTCGGTCCGGGTCACGGTGGCCCAGCCGCGGTCGCCAGCGCGTACCTGGACGGCACGTACACCGAGGTGTACCCGCACGTCACCCGCGACGAGGTGGGGATGCAGCGGTTGTTCCGGCAGTTCTCCTTCCCCGGCGGCATTCCCAGCCACGTCGCGCCGGAGACACCGGGCTCGATCCACGAGGGCGGCGAACTCGGGTACGTGCTCTCGCACGCCTACGGCGCTGCGTTCGACAACCCCGACCTGGTCGTGACGGCCGTGGTCGGCGACGGCGAGTTCGAGACCGGACCGTTGGCGGCGTCCTGGCACGGGAACAAGTTCCTCGACCCGGTCAACGACGGCGCGGTGCTGCCGGTCCTTCACCTCAACGGCTACAAGATCGCCAACCCGACCATCCCGGCCAGGATTCACCGCGCGGAACTCGAGGCGCTGCTGACCGGTTACGGTCATGAGGTTTTCACCGTCGAAGGCGACGATCCGCAGATCCTGCACGAAACCATGGCCGCCACCATGGATACGGTGTTCGGCCGGATCCGGGAGATCCAGCGCGCCGCCCGCGAGGACGGCGACATGGAACGCAAGCCCTGGCCGATGATCCTGATGGTCACCCCGAAGGGCTGGACCGGTCCGAAGTTCATCGACGGCCTGCAGTACGAGGGAACCTGGCGATCGCACCAGGTGCCGCTGACCGCGACCAGGGAGAACGCCGAGCACCGGCGGATGCTGCAGGAGTGGATGGAGTCCTACCAGCCGCGGGAACTGTTCGACGACGAGGGCCGGGTCGTCGAGCGGATCGCCGCGCTGGCGCCGGTGGGTGACCGCCGGATGAGCGCCAACCCGCACGCCAACGGCGGCCTGCTGCTCAAACCCCTGGTGTTGCGGGATTTCCGCGAGCGAGGCGTGGAGGTCATCGCGCCAGGCGCGTCGGTGCACGAACCCACCAGGGTGATGGGCCAGTACCTGCTGGACGTGATGACCGACAACACCAACAACTTCCGCATCGTCGGACCGGACGAAACGGCGTCCAACCGGCTGGACGCCGTGTACGCGGTGACGGACAAGGCATGGCAGGGCGAGATCCTCCCGGTGGACGAGCATCTGGCTCATCACGGCCGGGTGGTGGAGATCCTCTCCGAGCACACCTGCCAGGGTTTCCTGGAGGGCTACCTGCTGACCGGTCGGCACGGCCTGTTCTCCTGCTACGAGGCGTTCATCCACCTGGTGGACTCGATGTTCAACCAGCATGCCAAGTGGCTCAAGGTGACTCGCGAGATCGGTTGGCGCAGACCAATACCCTCGCTGAACTACCTGCTGACCTCGCATGTGTGGCGGCAGGATCACAACGGTTTCTCGCACCAGGACCCGGGATTTGTCGACCACGTGGTCAACAAGAAGGCCGAGGTGGTCCGGGTCTATTTCCCGCCGGACACCAACACCCTGCTGTCCACCACCCGGCACTGCCTGGCGTCGAAGAACTACGTCAACGTGGTCGTCGCTGCCAAGCAGCCCACCTTCGATTGGCTGACACCCGACGAGGCCAACTTGCACTGCGCCCGCGGCCTTGGCATCTGGGACTGGGCCTCCACCGACCACGATGGCGATCCGGACGTGGTGATCGGCTGCGCCGGTGACGTGCCCACCCTGGAAGCCCTTGCAGCGACGGCGATTCTGCGCCGCCGGCTGCCGCACCTGAAGGTCCGGTTCATCAACGTGGTGGACCTGATGCGGTTGCAGGACGCCAGCGAGCATCCACATGGGCTGTCGAACCGCGACTTCGACACGCTCTTCACCACCGACAAGCCCGTCATCTTCGCCTATCACGGCTATCCGTGGCTGATTCATCGTCTGACCTATCGGCGACACAATCACGACAATCTGCACGTCCGCGGGTACAAGGAGGAGGGCACCACCTCCACGCCGTTCGACATGGTGATGATGAACGACATGGATCGGTTCCATCTGGTGATGGACGTCATCGACCGTGTCCCGTCGTTGCGATCCTCGGCGGCGCTGCTGCGCCAGGAAATGGTGGATGCCCGCGCAGAGGCGAAGCGGTGGACCCGCGACTACGGCGACGACATTCCGTCGGTCCGCGATTGGACCTGGCCGGAAGCCACCGGAGCCGGCGACGGCCCGAACGCCGGCGCGCTGCACGACACGAGTGCCGACTTCTCGCCGGCGGACTCGGTGCCGCGCAACTGAGGCGGAAGTAAACCATTGCTGGGACATGGTCGGTGGCCGCGTCCCAGCGGGGTAATGTTAAACGTGTTGAGGAATCGCGATTCTTCGGCAGAATATGGCACGCGGATGTCGTTGCGGGCTCGGCAGTGTCGCGGCCCGTCGAATGGCATTGAATGGCACCGAACGACTACCAGGCGGTCCCGGCGGTGGTCCATCACGATCGACCACCCGACGCCCACGGACATCAGGCGCCCACGGCCTGCAGGTCCACGACATCTCGACGAATCGGCGCACCACCGCGACACCCACCAAGGTCAGTGTCGACAACTGCAGCGCCTCCTGGGAAAGCCTCCGGACTCAGCCGTACCTGACGGCGCTGCGCACCCCTCGCACTCCCAGGTTGTCGCCACGGGATCACGAGCACGTCATGTCGGGATCTCCAACAAGGCTGTCCAAAGGACTCAAGCAGCGACATCTGACCATGATCGCGATCGGCGGGGTGATCGGCGCCGGCCTTTTCGTCGGTTCCGGCGTGGTGATCGCGAACACCGGCCCTGGCTCTTTCCTGGGTTACGCCCTGACCGGTGTGCTCATCGTGCTGGTGATGCGGATGTTGGGCGAAATGGCTGCCGCCCACCCGTCGACAGGGTCGTTCGCCGACTACGCGCGCCGGGCACTCGGCGGGTGGGCCGGGTTCTCCGTCGGCTGGCTGTACTGGTATTTCTGGGTCATCGTGGTGGGCTTCGAGGCGGTCGCCTGGCAGCTCCGATCGGAACGGCGGTGGTCCGGGCGACGCGCTGTGTCGCGACGAATTGTTCGGGCCGGTATTGACGGTACGGCGGGCGAAGGACGACAGCGAGGCCCTTGACCTGGTCAACGACAGCCGGTTCGGTCTGTCGGCGGCCGTCTTCACCGACAACCTGCGGGCGGTGACGGCGGCGATCGAACGCGTCGACGTCGGCGTGCTGCACATCAACTCCGAGACGGCCGGGGCGGACCCGCACGTGCCTTTCGGCGGAGTGAAGCAGAGTGGGTTCGGGCCGAAGGAGCAGGGCGGTGCCGCCCGGGAGTTCTTCACCACCACCAAGACCGTCTATCTACGGGCATCCGGCGGGCTGCACCCGTGACCGCGACCCTGCCGCTGTCCGGAGTACTGGTGGCGGATTTCAGTCGGGTGCTGGCCGGGCCCTACGCCACCATGCTGTTCGGTGACCTGGGTGCCGAGGTCGTCAAGATCGAAAATCCGCACGGCGGTGACGACACCCGTTCCTGGGGGCCTCCTTTCGCCGCCGGAGAGTCCACCTACTTCCAGTCGGTCAATCGCAACAAGCGCTCGCTGGGCGCCGATCTCCGCGATCCGGCGAGTCTGTGCCGGGTGCGCGAACTCGTCCGGCGGGCCGACGTGCTGATCGAGAACTTCCGGCCGGGCACCATGGGCACCTTCGGCCTGTCCTACGACGAGGTGCGGACGATCAATCCGCGGCTGGTTTTCTGCTCGATCACCGGATTCGGGTCGGGCAAGGGCGCCGCGATGCCCGGCTACGATCTGCTGGTCCAGGCTGTCGGCGGACTGATGAGCATCACCGGGCCCGCTCCCGACCAGCCGGTGAAGGTCGGGGTGGCCCTGGTGGACGTGCTGACCGGGCTGCATGCCGCGGTGGGGGTGCTGGCCGCGCTGCGAGGGCGGGAATTCGACTGGCGAGGGCCAACTGGTCGAGGTGAACCTGTTGAGCACCTTGCTGTCCAGCCTGGTGAACCAGGGCGCCGGCTACACCGCCGCCGGGGTGATCCCCGGAATCCTGGGCAATCGGCACCCGTCGATCGCACCGTACGAGACCTTCCCGACCGCGGACCGGCCGATGGTCGTCGCCGTCGGCAACGATCGTCAATTCACGGCGTTGTGCGCCGGACTCGAACTGCCGGAACTCCCGGGTGACCCGCGATTTGCCAGCAACGCCGACCGGGTCGGGCACATCGACGAGCTCGCGTCCGTGCTGACCAGCCGGCTGATCACCCGTTCCGCCGCGCAGTGGAGCGCCATCCTCGCGCCGCTGGGCGTGCCGTGCGGACCGGTCAACGATCTGGCCGGAGCCTTCGATCTCGCCGAGACCCTCGGTCTGGAGCCCACCATCCAGGCGGGGGACGGGGCCGACGCGATCACCCTCCCCGCCAATCCGATCGGGCTGAGCGGAACCGGCATCCAGTCGGCATCCCGGCCACCCCGGCTCGGCGAACACACCGCCGAACTCGCCGCCTGGCTGGAGCCCCCACACCGCGACCCCTCCCCCCACCCGCCCAGCGTCCTGGAGCAAATCATGACCACCGCCACGCCGATGAGGGATCCGTTGGATCTGCTCGACACCTCCTCGCTGCTCGAACCCGAGGAGCGTGACATCCAAGCCGTCGTCGGCCAGTTCGTCGCCGACAATCTCCGCCCGCACGTCGGCGACTGGTTCGAAAACGCCCATTTCCCCAGGGAAATGGTCGCCGAGCTGGGCAAGCTGGGTGTTCTCGGCATGCACCTGCAGGGGTACGGATGTGCCGGTGTGAATGCCGTCAGCTACGGTCTGGCCTGCCTCGAACTGGAAGCCGCCGACTCCGGTTTCCGCAGTTTCGTGTCGGTGCAGGGCTCGCTGTCGATGTACTCGATCTGGCGGTACGGCTCGGAGGAACAGAAACTCGAATGGCTGCCGCGCCTTGCGGCCGGCGAGGCGATCGGCTGCTTCGGCCTCACCGAGCCCGATTTCGGCAGCAACCCGTCCGACATGCGTTGCAGGGCAGTGCAGGACGGCAGCGACTGGATCCTCAACGGCAGCAAGATGTGGATCACCAACGGCGGCATCGCGGACGTGGCAACGGTATGGGGCGATGACCGACGACGGCGTGCGTGGATTCCTCCTCCCTCGCGGAACGCCGGGCTTCACCACCAATGACATCAAGCACAAGATGTCGCTGCGGGCATCGATCACCTCCGAACTCGCCTTCGACGACGTGCGGTTGCCGGCGTCCGCTGTGCTGCCGGAGGCGAAGGGTCTCGGCGCGCCGCTGTCCTGCCTGAGCGAGGCCCGGTTCGGCATCCTGTTCGGCGCGGTGGGCGCGGCACGCGACTGCCTGCAATCGGCCCTGAACTACGGTGATTCGCGCGTCCAGTTCGGCCGCAAGATCAACGGCTTCCAATTGACCCAGAAGAAGCTCGCGGACATGGCGGTCGCGCTGAATTCGGCGATGCTGCTGGCGATTCATCTTGGTCGGTTGAAGGAAGCAGGACGGATCAGGCCCGAGCGGATCAGCGTCGGCAAGCTCAACAACGTGTCCCAGGCGCTCGCGATCGCGCGCGAATGCCGCACCATCCTTGGCGCCAACGGGATCTCGCTGGAGTACTCACCGCTGCGGCATGCGAACAACCTGGAATCCGTGCTCACCTACGAGGGCACCAGCGAGATCCACACGCTCGTCATCGGGCAGGCTCTCACCGGGTTACCGGCCTATCGCTGACTCGTCGCCACGGCCGCTCGGGAAGGCGGCGGGGAGCCGGCGTCGGGTGCTGAGCTCACTCCAGCCTTCGGAGCAGTGGATCGGGCCTCGGGGCGGCTGCCACCACCCGGATCCGTGCGTCCACCACGACAAGGTCCCTCCCGCGGCAGATCACCGGGTTCAGATCGAGTTCCGCGGCGTCGGGGAGGCCGTCGGCCAGCGCTCCGGCCCGGACCACCACATCGCACAACGCGTCCCTGGACACCTCGGCGGCGCCCCGGTAGCCATCCAGCAAGGGTCCGGTCCTGAGTTCACCCAGCATGGCGTGCGCGTCGTCGACAGCCAGCGGGGCGAGCCGGAAGGCCCGGTCGGCGATCACGTCCGCGAGAATTCCCCCCGCACCGACCATCACCACCGGGCCGAACCGTTCGTGCTGGACCGCACCGATGATCATCTCGATGCCCGGCGGCGCCATCGGTTGCACCAGCACTGCGGTGGAACGGTCATCGAGCGCGTCAACGGCTGCGACCGCAGATACTTCTCCGAAGGCGGCACGCAGGGCCGCCTCATCGCTGACACCCACCCTGACGCCACCGATCCGGGTCTTGTGCCGGCCGCCGGAGGCGAGTTTGACCGCCAGCGGATAGCCGAGTTCGGCACCCGCCAGCGCCGCGGCCTCGACGTCGGTGACCACCCGCTGCGCGCATACCGGAATGCCATAGGCCGCCAGCACCCGCGCGACATCGTCTGCTGCCAGCCATTCCTGCCCGACGGTCAGCGCCCGGTCGATGACCTCGGCGGCCGCCGCGACGTCGATGCCTGCCGGGCGGGTTGGCGGCGCCGTGCGAGCCGCGGCGATGCGCGCATAGTTGGCGGCGGTTGCCAGCGCGACGGCGGCCGGTTCGGGAAAGGTGAAGACCGGCAATGCTCGCATCGACTCGTCCCGCCGGATCGAGGAGGAGGTGCCACCCACCCGCACCGCCACCACCGGCTTGGCGGCGGCGCTCGCGGCGTCGGCGATCAATTCCAGTGCGTCGTTGGGATCGGCGAGGGCGGTATCGGTCAGCACCACCAGCACCGCGTCCACCTCGGCGGCTGTCAGCACGAGCTGCACCGCATCACAGATCTGGCTGGGAATCGCGGTGGCCCCGAGATCGATCGGGTTCCCGGCGGACGGCGCGGTCGGCACGATCGCCCGCAGTTGTTGCGCCGTGGAAGGTTCCAGTGAAACGACCTCCAGCCCAACACTCTCGGCGGTGTCGGCAGCGAGAATGTTCGGGCCGCCCGAGTTTCCGATCACGGCGACGCGATTCCCCTGCGGCAGCGGCTGATCACACAACACCCTGGCGGCGCTGAGCATCTGCTCCATCGTGTCCACCCGAACGACACCCGCCTGGACGAAGAGCGCGTCAATCACGTCGTCGGACGCTGCCGCCGCAGCGGTGTGCGAGAGCCCCGCCCGTTGCCCGGCCGTCGAGCGACCGGCCTTGATCGCGATGATCGGCTTCCGCCGGGACACGCGGCGGGCGATCCGGGCGAACTTCCGCGGGTTGCCGAAGGACTCCAGGTACATCGCGATGACCCGGGTGCGGTCGTCGTTCTCCCATGCCAACAACAGGTCGTTGCTGCTCACGTCCGCCCTGTTCCCCACGGAAACAAATTGTGAGACACCGGGTCCCCACCTGCTGGCGGCCTGGACGACCGCGATCCCGAGCGCTCCGGATTGGGAGACAAGGCCCAGCCCACCGGTTTGCAGGGGCAAGGGCGCGAACGTCGCATTGAGGCGAACGGCCGGATCGGTGTTGAGCAGACCGAGGCAGTTCGGGCCAACGAGTCGCACTCCGTAGCCGCGGGCGATACCGACCACCTCGTCCTGCAAGATCCTCCCCGCGGGGCCGGTTTCGCCGAATCCGGCGGTGACCAGCACCACGCCACGCACCCCGCGAGCACCGCAGGCGCGCACCACGTCGGCGACCCGGCGCGCCGATACGGCGACGACGGCGAGGTCCGGCGTCACCGGCAGCAGGTCGGCCGACGCCACACAGGGCACGCCCAGCACCGTTTCGTGCCGCGGATTCACGGCGTAGACCTGGCCGGTGAACCCGCCGGCGAGAATGTTGCGCAGGATCTGATGGCCGACCGCAGACGGCCGTTCGCTCGCGCCGATCACCGCCACCACGGCCGGGGCCAGTAGCGGACGAAGACTCGCCTGGTCGGCGGAGCGTTCGCGGGCGTCGATCGCGCCCACCGCCTCCTGGTCGGGGGTCAGGTCGATGGTGACCTCCGCGGTGCCACCGTCGTATCGCACCACGGTGTGAAACCCGGTGTCGCGCACCACATGCATGGCCAAGTAGTTCTGCACGAGAACGTCTGCGATGAACTCCCCGATGCCGGCCCGGCGGGCGTCCTCGGCGAGGTGCTCGATCAGCAACGTGCCCAGCCCGACATGCTGGCTGGCGTCTGCGACCAGCAACGCCAACTCCGCGGAATCGTCGGTCAACCGCTCATAGGTCGCGACACCGACCAGTCGGCCGCCCACCCAGGCGGTCAGCGAATGGTGGGCGGGACCCGGCGGTCGCCCGAGCCGTCGCACATACTCATCCGTCGCACCGCGATTCAAGCCGAAGAAGCGCAAGTAGAAGGACCGGTCGGACGCACCCCGGTGCAGCTCGCGCAGAGCGTCCAGGTCGGTCGGTACCACGGGTCGGATGTGCACCAGTCCGCCGTCGGCGCGCACGGCATCGACACCGCCACGTCCACCGACCGTCACACCTCCACCATCCCCTACCCGCATAGCCGGCGAGGGTCGTTCGGGGTGTCGATCCGGTCACCCCAGAGGTGTCCTGCACGGGCGTTGACCTGGGCTGATCAGCCGGATCGCCGGTGGTCCCGGCAACCCAGGGCGGGTCTGGCCCGCGAAGAAACGCGCGCTACGACGACGCGGCGGAGCCGGCGTCTACCCGGAAGACCGGATAACCCGGCGCGATCTCCAGCAGTCGCGCGTCCGAGCTCTTCGCGTCGACCCCGTCGAAGAAGACGCCGACCTCGAACTTCCACCGCTTCAAGTACCGCCGGAGAATCACCGGCTTGTCCCCATCGGGCAGTTCGACGGCGCGGAACGGCTCGATGCGACGTCCCAGGCGGAGTTCTCCGCCGCCGGCCACCCGGATGTTGCGGACCCACTGGGTCTGCCCGCGCGGCGCCACCAGATAGCGCTGACCATCAACGACCAGCAGGTTGACCGGGGTGGTCCGCCATTCCCCGCTGCGCCGGCCACGGACCCGCAGTTCGCGGCTACCGAGGATGCTGACCCCGGCCCGGGCCAGCCAGGCCACCGCCGAGTTGAAGACAGTGGTCGCGCGGCCCGGCTCGAGGTACCGGTCGCCTCGTAGATCCGTCATGTCCAATCCCTTCGGTTCGTCGTTGAGAGCACTGCTCTCGTTACAGAGCATGCGCCGCAATATTCACCGAGTCAAGAGCGGTGCTCTCTTTGTGCACTGGCGCTCTTGCGTGCAGGTATGGTCGGACCGGTGAATGCCTCGACGTCGGCGCGCGCGGTCGCCCGCCGCGAACTCACCCTGGCCATCACCACCGAGGCCCGCCGGCAGATCGCCGAGCACGGCGCGGACGGCCTGTCGTTGCGGGCGATCGCGCGGGAACTCGGGATGGCGTCCTCGGCGCTCTACCGGTACTTCCCGAGCCGGGACGAGCTGCTGACCGCGTTGATCATCGAGGCCTACACCGCGCTGGGTGATGCCATCGAGGCTGCCGACGCACGCGTTGACCCGACCGATGTGACCGGACGCTGGCTCGCGATGTGCAAGACGGTGCGGGATTGGGCTCGGCAGCAACCTCACGAATACGCACTTCTCTACGGATCGCCCGTTCCCGGATACCGCGCACCCGCGGACACCATCGATCCCGCGGCACGGATTCCGCTCGCCTTGCTCGGCCCGTTGCGTGACGGCTGGCGCGCCGGGAGCGTCATCGACCGCACCACCGTTCGGCTGACCAGCGGTCTGTCCGGTCAGCTACACACTCTCGCCGAGAAGATAGCGCCGGACCTGCCGCCGGCGGCGATCGGCGAAGCGATCAGCGCGTGGACCAGGCTGTTCGGCCTGATCAGCTTCGAGCTGTTCGGCCATCTGGTCGGCAGCGTGGATCCTGCCGACGAGTTCTTCGACCATGAGATCACCGCGATGGCAACCCAACTCGGATTACCGGCGAGGACTTGACGGCCGTGGAAGGTTCCTCCTGACATCGGCCCCGGCTTGCCGGCGAGGGGTTCCGCACAGCGAAAGAACCGGCCGAGCGAGCCGGTCGCGGGGATAGTTTGTTCGCGGGACGAAGCTCACCGCGCCCTGCGGGTAGCCCCCTGGAGGTACCGGTGGAGATTCGGTGGATCACGACGACCGGGGTGAAACACCTTCCTGAGGCCGACCTGGCGGACGCCGCCGCCCGTACCGACGGCGTCATCTGGGTGCATCTGGACCATTCCGACGAGCACGGCATGGCCCTGCTCGTCGAGATGATCGATCCGCGTAGGGACGACCTCCGCGATGTGAACAACCGCACCCCGGTGCCGAAGCTGCACATCTACCCCGACCACCATTACAGCGCGATCAACGGGCTCGCCCGCGGGTCCGACGGCTTGCTGCATTTCCAGCCGCTGAAGACGTTTCTGACTCCGCGCATGCTGTGGACCGTCTTCGGACCTCCCAACGCGACGATGTCCAGTGCGGACGTCAACCATGACCTGGACATCGTCCGGGACCAGGTTGACCTCGGAGAGATCTGTCCCGCCACCGCTTTCGACCTCATCGCCGCGATACGGTCGGTGATGCTGCGCGGGCAGGAGGAGCTGATCGGCGGAAGTGCCCGCCGGGTGGCTGATCTCGAGGGTCGGGTGATGACACACGACCCGGTCGCTGCAGAGATGGTGCTGCAGGACCTCTTCGAGCTGCGGCACGACCTGCAGACGATTCGGATCAACGCGGCCCAGGCGTACGAGGTGTACGACAATCTGCTGGACCTGCTCAGCGTCGACGAGACGGTGATGCGCATCGACACGAAACGATTGGCGTTGATGCGCCAGCAGTACGGGCATCTGAAGAACTCCGCCGACCTGGAACGCGAGTACCTGCAGGAGGTACTCGACCTTTTCCAAACCCGGGTCTCGAACGAGCTGAACCGGTTCGTCCGCAAGATCACCGCGTGGGGCACGATCGCGATTTCCTGGACTGTCGTCGCGGGGATCTACGGGATGAACTTCTCGAACATGCCGGAGTTGGGCTGGTCGTTCGGATATCCCGCCGCGCTGACCCTGATGCTCGTGCTGGGGTCGTGCTCTGGTACCTGTTCCACCGGAAGCACTGGCTCTGAGCCGGCACTCACCCGCCCTGGGACCGAGCATGAAGACCTGATGTGTTCTCCCACTCGTTGGAAGGCGGCACAGAAGGGCGAGCCCGCCAGCGGCGGTGACGGACACTGCCCTGGTGACCATCTACGACGAACCGAAAATCGATTGTCACAACCACCTGCTCGACCCGGCTCACTTCCCGTACGCGCCCGACGCCTGGTACGACCCGGTCGACAACGAGCAGGGCACGGCACGCCAACTCACCGATCTGTTCGACGCCTACGGGTCGCGTCACGCCCTGGTCGTGGGACCGAACTCGGGCTACGACACCGACAACCGTTGCCTGCTGGACTTCCTCGATCGTGGCAACGGACGTTTCAAGGGCGTCGCGGTGGTCGACAACCACATCAGCCGCGATGACCTGGTGAAGCTCCGCGAGCGAGGGATCGTGGGTACCACGATGCAGGCCGCATTGCTGGGTGTCGACGCCTTCCGCGACACCGGAACGCTGCTGCGGGATCTCGCCGAGCTGGACATGTTCGCCGACGTGCAGGTCCAGGCCGATCAGCTGATCGACATGGCCCCGATGCTGGAGCCGTCCGGCGTGCGGGTGCTGATCGATCATTGCGGTCGCCCCATCCCCGGCGCGGGGCTGCAACAGCCGGGTTTTCGACGGCTACTGGATCTGGCCGCCAGCGGCAGGTACTTCGTGAAGATTTCCGGTCTGGTGAAATGCTCTGCGACGAGATATCCCTGGCACGATTCCTGGCCATACGTTGAAGCGCTGCTGGAGGCGTTCACCCCCGATCGGTGCCTGTGGGGATCGGACTGGCCGTTCCTGAGAGCTCCCGAGCGCATCGATTACGGGCTCGCGCTAGCCCTTGTCGAGAAGCTGATCCCCGATCCCGCGGATCGCCGGAAGGTGCTGTGGGACACCCCGGCGCGCTTG
>Ga0208081_1000009_pt1 | contig 42571 bp, 26 predicted proteins | sample NGESurshal092012_6_FD_184479 | JGI IMG/M metagenome (GOLD analysis project Ga0208081, IMG submission 184479) | Arctic peat soil microbial communities from Barrow, Alaska - NGEE Surface sample 415-1 shallow-092012 (SPAdes) | ecosystem: Environmental > Terrestrial > Soil > Wetlands > Peat ...
TCAAGATCTTGCTCAGGAAGTCCTTGGCCCGATTGCTGGTCGGGTTGGTGAAGAACTCCTGCGGGGCGCCGTCCTCGACGATCTCCCCGTCGGCCATGAACAGCACCCGATCCCCGGCCTTGCGGGCGAAGCCCATCTCATGGGTGACGACCACCATCGTCATGCCCTCCCTGGCCAGCGAGACCATGACATCAAGGACCTCGTTGACCATCTCGGGATCCAGGGCGCTGGTGGGCTCGTCGAAGAGCATGACCTTCGGCTTCATCGCCAGTGCCCGGGCGATCGCGACGCGCTGCTGCTGGCCGCCGGACAGCTGCGCGGGCAGCTTGTCCCGCTGCTCGGCGATGCCGACCCGCTTCAGCAGCGAGTCGGCGAGTTCGTCGGCGTCCTTCTTCCTCATCTTGCGGACCTTGATCGGTCCGAGCGTGACGTTCTGCAGGATCGTCTTGTGCGCGAACAGGTTGAACGACTGGAAGACCATGCCGACGTCCGCGCGCAGCTGGGCCAGCCCCTTGCCCTCCGCGGGCAGCGGGACGCCGTCAATCGCGATCTCGCCGGAGTCGATCGATTCCAGCCGGTTGATGGTCCGGCACAGGGTCGATTTCCCCGATCCCGACGGCCCGATGACGATCACCACCTGACCGGCCGGGACGTCGAGCTGGATGTTCTTGAGCACGTGCAGTGTCCCGAAGTGCTTTTCCACGTCGTGCATCATGATCATCGGTGGGCGTGCGCCGTTCGACGGACCGGCTGCAGTCACATGACCTCCTGTAGCGGCGGGGCCCACAAGGCAGGCACCCAGGTTGTCGAGCGTGCCATATTCGGCGGTGTTATTGCCCGAAAGAGCGCGTTTGGTCATCGAACCTTTACCCGATCGGGCAGCGTGACCGACGCGGTGATGGCCGCCGGACCGGGGTCGGCTCAACCGGGTATACGGCCGCCGGCGCCGAACGGTTCGCGCGATCCGTTCCCGGTCCGGCGGCGGCCGGCCGGCCACGTACCCTGAAGCGCGTGAGTTCCGCTGTCTTCGACCGCCGCGACGCGCCCGTTTCGGGGACCCAGGCACCCCTCGTCGCGGGTGCCGAACCGATCAACCCGCCGATCACCCAGTCGATCAGCGAGCCGATCGGCCGGCCGCGCACCTACCAGGTCCGGACCTACGGCTGCCAGATGAACGTGCACGACTCCGAGCGGTTGTCCGGACTGCTCGAGCGGGCCGGGTACACGCCGACCGAGCGGGGTGAGACGGCCGACGTGGTGGTCTTCAACACCTGCGCGGTCAGGGAGAACGCCGACAACAAGCTGTACGGCAACCTCGGGCATCTGGCCTCGGTCAAGGCCGGCAGGCCCGGCATGCAGATTGCCGTCGGCGGCTGCCTCGCGCAGAAGGACCGCGGCGAGATCCTGCGCCGCGCCCCATGGGTCGACGTGGTGTTCGGAACGCACAACGTCGGCTCGCTGCCCACGCTGTTGGAACGGTCCCGGCACAACGCCCGGGCGGAGATGGAGATCCTGGACGCGCTCCAGGTGTTCCCTTCCACGCTGCCCGCCAAGCGGGAATCGGCCTACGCCGGCTGGGTGTCCATCTCGGTGGGCTGCAACAACACCTGCACGTTCTGCATCGTGCCGTCGCTGCGCGGCAAGGAGGCCGACCGCCGGCCCGGCGACGTCCTCGCCGAGGTGCGGATGCTGGCCGCCGACGGCGTTCTCGAAGTCACCCTGCTCGGGCAGAACGTGAATTCCTACGGCGTCGAGTTCGGTGACCGTTCGGCGTTCGGCAAGCTGCTCCGTTCCTGCGGCGGCATCGACGGGCTGGAGCGGGTGCGGTTCACCTCGCCGCATCCGAAAGACTTCACCACCGATGTCATCGACGCGATGGCGGCCACGCCCAACGTCTGCCGCCAGCTGCACATGCCGTTGCAGTCGGGGTCGGATCGAGTGCTCCGGGCGATGCGCCGGTCCTACCGCAGTGAGCGGTACCTGGCGATCCTGGCCGAAGTGCGCGCCGCGATGCCGGATGCGGCGATCACCACGGACATCATCGTCGGCTTCCCCGGCGAGACCGAAGCGGACTTCCAGCAGACTCTCGACGTGGTGGCGCAGGCGGACTTCGCCGGTGCGTTCACCTTCCAGTACTCGCCGCGGCCGGGCACCCCCGCCGCCTCGATGGCCGATCAGGTACCCCGGGAGGTGGTCACCGAGCGGTTCCGTCGGCTGATGGCGGTCGTCGATGCGTCGGCGTTGAACGGCAACCGAGTACAGGTGGGTTCGGTGGTCGAGGTGCTGGTGGCCTCCGGGGAAGGTCACAAGGACGGTGACAGCGGCCGGATGAGCGGTCGGGCAAGGGATGGCCGGCTGGTGCACTTCGCACCGGTCGGGCCGGCGATCGACCGGGCGATCCGGCCGGGCGACGTGGTGACGACCCGGGTGACCTACGGCGCGCCGCACCACCTGCTCGCCGACGGCGACCTTTTGTCGCACCGGCGCACCCTGGCCGGTGATCGGTACGAGGCCGGGGTAGCGGTCCGCACCCCGGGCGTCGGACTTGGTCTGCCCGGGTTCGGCCGGCCGGCGCGATCCGGGGCCGCACCAGGGACAGTGTGCTCGGTTGCCCCGGTCGGTTAGACGTCAGCGGAGGTTCCCGATCGATCCGGGGTCAGGTGCCCGTCAGTGGTCGACCGCGCCGCGGGCGGTCTTGAGCCATTCCTCCCATTGCTCCGCCTGTGCCTCGGCCTGCCTGGCCTTGCGCTCGTCGCCGGCTGCTCTGGCCTTGGTGGCCTGCGCGCGGTAGGACTCCGCCCGGCTCTGGAACTGCTGCACCCGCGCCTCGGCCTCCGGGTCGGTCCGCCGCCAGTGCCGTTCGTCAGCCGATTTGACCTTGTCCTCGACTGCACGCAATCGGGCATCGAATTCCCGAATGCGCTCGCGTGGCACCTTTCCGGCCGCCTCCCACCGTTCCTGGATCGACCGCAGCGCCGCTTTGGCCTGATCGATACCCGCTGCAGGATCAATTTTCTCGGCTTCCGCCAGCAGCTTCTCCTTGACTCGTGCGTTCGCCTCGAATTCGGCGTCACGATCGGAGAAAGTCTTGTTCCGGCGGGAGAAGAATTTCTCCTGGGCAGCACGGAATCGCGCCCACAGAGCGTCCTCGACGTCCCGCGGCGCGCGGCCGGCCGCTTTCCACTCCGTCATCAATTCCCGGTAGGCCGCTGCCGTCTCGCCCCAGTCGGTGGCGTCGGAGAGCGCTTCCGCCTTCGCGATCAGCGCCTCCTTCGCCTCCTTGGCGGCGCCCCGCTGCTTGTCCAGTTCGGCGAAATGCGAGCCGCGGTGGCGGGTGAAGGTGTCGCGCGCCTTGGCGAACCGCTTCCACAGCGCGTCATCGGCCTTCCGGTCGATCCCGCGGATGCCGCGCCACTCCTCGACGATCGCCTTCAGCCGGTCGCCGGTCGCCTTCCACTGCGTGGATTCGGCCAGTTCCTCGGCCTCTACGCACAGCGCCTCCTTGGCCTTGACGGCCGCTGCACGGGCGGCCGTCCGCGCATGCGAGGCTCCGGCGATGGCCGCGTCGGCGGCGCCGATGACGATCTCCAGCCGTGCCGCGGCGCCGTCCAGGTCGCCGATGGCCGGCAGCGTGTCCACCGATTCGCGCAACGCGATCGCGTGGTGCTTGGTGGCCTTCGGGTCCCCGGTGCCGGACGCGAGACGTGCTTCCAGCAAAGCGATCTCGGTGGCGAAGTCGTCGTAGCGGCGGCCGAAATGGGCAAGCCCGGCCTCGACGTCGCCGGCTTGCCAGTTACCGATGGTCCGCTCGCCGGAAGCCGTGGTGACATACACGACGCCGTCATCGTCGATCCGGCCCCACTGGCGTGGGTTCACGGGTTCGACGACCGGTTCCACCATCGTCCCGAATTGTGGGGACGACGACACCGGGCTGGGGCGCCCGGCCTGGCGTCCTCCGGGTTTCACGTTCGGCCGGCCGCCCGGTCGCTGACCCGCCGGGCGGGGCTTGCCGGGTGAGGTTGCCGAGCGGGAGCGCGGGTCGGAAGGCGGGCCTGCGGAGGCGGGCGTTTCCGTGGCGGGATCTGCGACGTCGGGTGTTGCGGTGTCGGGAGTTGCGGTGTCGGGAGTTGCGGGGGGTTCCTCAGCGACAGTCGGTTCCGTCCTGGGAGTGTGGGTGTCGGCTGTTTCAGTGGGTGCTTCGTCGACATCCGGCGCGGTGCTGGCTGTTTCGGGACTGGCCGGTTCCGCGCCTGGCGTGCGCTCGGTGCTCTCCTCGAGCCTGGGCGCGGCATCAATGGACTCGGGTGACGTCGCGACATCCGGAGCCGAGGACGGTTCTTCCGGTGATGCCGCTCCGGGTACCTCGGCCGACTCCACGGCAGTAGCCGGCTCCACGGCAGCAGCCGACTCCACGGCAGCAGCCGGCTCCACGGCAGCAGCCGGCTCCACGGCAGCAGCCGGCTCCACGGCAGCAGCCGGCTCCACGGCGGGCGCCGGATCCACGGCGGGCGTCGGATCCACGGCGGGCGCCGGATCCATGACAGACGCTGGTTCGGCGACGACTGCTGGCTCGTCGTCGGGAGTCGTCTGTCCCTGCCCGGGCTCGGGCTCAGCGGCGGCAGCCGGTTCGACGGCCTCTGGCGGTGTCGCGCTGTCGTCGACGACCGTCGTCGCAGGAGGAGGCCGATCATCGGCCGGCTCGGCCGTGTCCGGGCCGCCGGGCTCCGACGGCGAGACCCGCGGCATCGGTGCCGGGGGGTGAATCGGGCCCGGATCCGGCATCGGGACAGCTGGCCGCACCGGTGCCACCGTCGGCATCGGAACAGGTGCCGGCGTGCTGCCCGAGGGCTCGGACTCGGGTTCGCCACTGACCGCTGTCGCCAGGTCGGGCGCGTCCGGAACAGGCGCGTCCGGAACGTGCGGCGGCGCGGCCACCCCAGGAATGTCCGGTGCATCCGGCAGCCCCGGCACGTCGGTCGTCGGCTCGGGGCCGTCGGGGTGCGGGGTGGGGATGTCGGGAGAACTCGGCGGCTCCGGCACCGTCAGGGTGGCCGGCACTGCCGGAATTGGTGGTTCGATGTCGACCGTTTCCGCGACCTCGGTTGGTGTTTCCGCGACCTCGGCGGGAGCTGGCGGAATGACGCCGCCTTCGATCACCCTGACCGCCTCGACCGCAGCCGCAGTCGGATCCGGCCCCACAGTCGTGATGCCTGCGGGGGCGCCATCCGATGGGAGCCGCGCCGCTGTGGACTCGCTGGTCGCCTCCGCGGCGTCAGGCTCGGATTCGAATCGGGAATTCGCGTCTTGCGACATCGGCGGCGGACCTTCCTACTGCTCGGCGTGGGAGCACTCACGCTCCCGGGCGCCCTGCGGCGCCCCCTTTGCTTGCCCGCCGGCCGGGCCGACGTCACGTCCAGTGTGCCCGCCGACCCGCTCCGTGGCGAGACCGGGTCGACGCCGATCGATGATCATGAACGGGTGCGGGAGGGCGGTGCCGCCCAACACGCCGATTAGCCTGACGTTGTGATCGTCGGAGTCGCCGTGTGCCCGGGCGCGCCATTTCTCGTCCACGGCACCGCGACGGCGATCGCGCGCGCCGTTCCCCATCTGCTGGCGGCGTGCGGCGAAGCGGTTGATCGACTGCCCGCTGCCGACCGCACCCTGTTGATCGGGTCGCGTCGGGTGGACCGCGATGACTGGCCGGCTGACGGATCGGATGCCAGTTCGATGCCGACGTCGCGGGCATTCCCGCCGGGCACCGTGGTTCGGACCTCGGTGACTCGCGGCGACATTCTTGCAAGGGGCGCGAAAAAGGGCGCGAGAATGGACGCGGGGTCCGGCGAGGAAAACGGCGCCGGTAACGGCGCAGTCAGGCTCCCCGGTGACGCCTGCGGTGACGGCGCAGCCGGCGACGACGCAGCGGCCGGCACAGCTCCAGGGCCGTCGGTGGCGACCCTGGTCGGAGCACACCTGTTGCGCGCGGCGCGCCATGCGACGCCTACCACTGCCGTTGAGGTGAGCGCGGGAGGTTCGGCCCCTGTCTCCGCCGACATTCCGCCGGAACTGAACACTGGCGGTCCCGACCGGGTCACCGTGCTGGTGATCGCGGACGGCGCCGCCTGTCACGGAGACGGCGCCCCGGGCCGGCGCGACGATCGATCGGACGCTTTCGACGCCGCCCTGGCGCGCGCGCTCGCGGCCGGTGACCCTGCGGCGTTGGGGGATGCCTGCCGCAATCCCGAGCTGCCGGCAGATGCCGTGATGGCCTCGGTGAACCCGTTGGCGTTGCTGGCCGATCTCACCCGCTCCGCGCCGCCGGACGCCGCGGATCTGCTGTACTCCGGTGCTCCGTTCGGCGTCGGGTACTTCGTCGCATCCTGGCGATGGAACCGGGCATGACCGACCACGGCGTCGGAGCGACATGCCGGCCGCTGATCGCAGCTCCCGGTGCGCCGGCGCACACCGGCAGGGTGATCGTGGTCGCGGGGCCGACCGGAACCGGCAAGTCCGACCTCGCCATGGATCTCGCCGAGCGCCTGGGTGGCGAGGTGGTGAACGCGGATTCCATGCAGCTGTACCGCGGGATGGACGTCGGCACCGCCAAAGTGCCAGTCGACCAGCGGCGAGGCGTTCCGCATCATCTGCTGGACGTCCTTGACGTCACGCAGACGGCGAGTGTCGCGGCCTACCAGCGTCAGGCTCGCGCCGTCGTCGACGACGTCCGGTCACGGGGGAAAACCGCCATCGTGGTCGGCGGCTCCGGACTGTACATCCAGGCCATCGTCGACGACATCGATTTCCCGGCCACCGACCCGCAGGTGCGGGCCCGACTGCAGGCAGAACTGGACACGCTGGGGACCGACGCCCTCTTCCGTCGCTTGCGCGGAGCCGACCCTGCCGCCGCGGCGATCATCGAACCCGCCGACGGGCGTCGGATCGTCCGGGCGCTGGAGGTCATCGAGATCACCGGCCGGCCGTTTACCGCGTCCCTGCCGGTCCCGGGACCGGCCCGTTACGGGGCATTACTGGTCAGGCTGGACAGAGAGACCGCGGAACTGGACGCCCGGCTGGGACGGCGCGTGCGGGCGATGGTGGACGGCGGGTTCCTCGACGAGGTCCGCGCGTTGGACGCCGCAGGCATCAGGCACGGACTGACCGCGTCCAGGGCCCTCGGCTACCGGCAGATGCTGGCCGTGCTGGACGGCACGCTCGCGCTGAACCAGGCCATCGAACAGACGGCGGCCGCGACCCGGCGCTTCGTCCGGCGGCAGCGCAGCTGGTTCCGCCGGGACTCCCGGATGGTGGATATCGACGCCGCGGAGCCCGGGACGGCGGACCGGGTGCTCGACCTGCTCAGTGGCGGATAGTGACAGATGGTCGCCGGGCACCGCCGATCGCCGGCAGGCCCGGTGTGCGCCCGTAATCTGGAACCATGACCGGCACTCGCGCACCATCCGGTGTGCCGTTCGTCAAGGGCCACGGCACCGAGAACGACTTCGTCCTGCTGCCGGACCCGGACGGCACCCTCGAGGTGACGGCCGGTCAGGTCCGCGCGATCTGCGACCGGCACGCGGGTCTGGGCGCCGACGGGATCATCCGGGTCGCGCCGGGGCCGTCCGGGAGCGATGCCGCGTTCGTCATGGACTACCGGAATGCCGACGGCTCCTTCGCCCAGATGTGCGGGAACGGGGCACGGGTGTTCGCCCGGTTTCTCATCGACGAAGGGTGGGCGGCGCCTGGCCGGCTGTTGTTTTCCACCCGCGGTGGACTGCGCACGGCCGACGTCCCGCGCACGGGTGACGTCACCATCGGCATGGGTCCGGCGACGGTGGGCAACCCCTCGTCCGCCCGTATCGGTGACCTGGAGATCGTCGGTGTCGCTGTGGATGTCGGCAATCCGCACCTGGCCTGCCTGACGGACGTCGACATGGCCGGCATCGACCTCAGCGTCCCCCCGTCGTACTCGAGGGCAGACTTTCCCGAAGGGGTGAACATCGAGATCATCGCCAGCATCGGGCCGGACCAGATCCGCATGCGCGTGCATGAACGTGGGGTCGGCGAAACCCGTTCCTGCGGAACGGGAACGGTGGCTGCGGTTGCGGCATACCTGCAGGCGAGCAACCGATCGACAGGCACAGTTGAGGTTGCTGTGCCGGGTGGCGCGGTGTGCGTCACCATCACCGACGAGGGCTCCACGCTCACCGGCCCGGCGGTAGTGGTGGCCTCCGGAATCATCGACGGCGCTTTCTGGGAGCGCCACCGCTGAGTGCGACTCAGCCCGGTCAGGTATTCCGCGCGCTGTGCACGGAAAATGCGGAAAACAGAAAAAGGTTGGCCAGTCGTGGCAGGCTGGACACCAAGATGACTGTTGATTACACCGACGACGCCGCCGCCCGCGCTGCGACCAGCGCTCCGATGTCCGCCGCGTCGAGCACCGCCAGGACAATCCGTACCTCCCTCCCCCTTCCCAGCAGCACAGCAATTCCAGCGCCACTACCCCCCAACTCCGCCACTGCCGACGAATTCGAGGTTGCCCCCGTGCCTACCGCACCCAGTCGAGAACTACCCATCGACCTGGATGAGCTGGAGAGTACCCAGGGCGACCGGGATCTTGCCGACCGCGCGGCATTGCGCCGGGTGGCCGGTCTGTCCACCGAGCTCACCGACATCACCGAGGTCGAGTACCGCAAGCTGCAACTCGAGCGAGTCGTCCTCGTCGGGGTCTGGGCCGGCGGCACCGCGGCCGAAGCCGAGTCGTCGATGACCGAGCTGGCCCGGCTCGCCGAGACGGCGGGGTCGGTGGTGCTGGACGCGGTGATGCAACGACGCAGCCATCCCGACGCCGCCACCTACGTCGGATCGGGCAAGGTCACCGAGCTGATCGGCATCGTCGAGGCCACCGGTGCGGACACCGTGATCTGCGACGGCGAACTGGCGCCCGGCCAGCTGCGCAACCTGGAGGAGCGGCTCAAGGTCAAGGTGGTCGATCGGACCGCGCTGATCCTGGACATCTTCGCTCAGCACGCGCGCTCCCGGGAGGGCAAGGCTCAGGTCGAGCTGGCCCAGCTCAACTACCTGGTTCCCCGGCTCCGTGGGTGGGGCGCGGCGCTGTCCCGGCAGCGTGGCGGCCGGGTCGCGGCCGGCGCCGGCATCGGTTCCCGCGGTCCCGGCGAGACGAAACTCGAGATCGACCGGCGCCGGATTCACAAGCGGATCGCGCAGCTGCGCTCCGACCTCGCGGGCATGCGCCGGGTCCGCGACACCAAGCGATCCCGGCGGCAGGCCAACGCCGTCCCGGCGGTCGCGATCGCCGGATACACCAACGCGGGCAAGTCGTCACTGCTCAACCGGCTCACCGATGCCGGCGTGCTGGTGGAGGATGCGTTGTTCGCCACCCTGGATCCCACCACCCGCCGGTCGCGGACCGCCGACGGCCGGATCTACACATTGACCGACACGGTGGGATTCGTCCGGCATCTGCCGCACCAGTTGGTCGAGTCGTTCCGGTCCACGTTGGAGGAGATCGGCGAGGCGGACCTGTTGCTGCACGTCGTGGACGGCTCCGACGAGAACCCGGAGGAGCAGGTCTCGGCCGTCCGCGAGGTTCTCGGCGAGATCAACGCGTCCTCGGTCCGCGAGATCATCGTGGTGAACAAGGTGGACACCGCGGACGAGATGACGTTGACGCGATTGCGCCACCTGTTGCCGGATGCGGCCTTCGTCTCAGCGCGAACCGGTGCCGGGATCGAGCAGCTCAGGTTGATCATTGCCGGTGCGTTGCCGAACCCGGCGGTGTCCGTCTCGGTCCTGGTGCCGTTCACCGAAGGTGCATTGGTTTCCCGCGTGCACGCCGAAGGGACCGTGCTGACCGAGGAACACACGGCGGACGGCACTCGCTTGCACGCGCGGGTCTACCCGGATCTCGCCGGACTGTTGGCCCCGTTCGCCGCGGTCGGCTGACGCTTCGCTCAGTCGCCTCACAGCAACGAAGGACTGCTTCGGGCCACCTTGTCCGGGTAGCCTGAAACCCGGTGCCGGAGGACAGCTGACCCAATCGCGCAGTCCATCGGCCACGAAGAGCTGTCAGGTGAGAACGAGCGGCCAGTCAGCGGCATCAGCAGTCGAGGAGGAAATCAACATGGGCGGTTTGTCCTGGTGGCACTGGATGATCATCATTGCGGCCTTCGTCATCCTGTTCGGATACAAGAGGCTGCCCGATGCGGCGCGCGGTGTCGGTCGGTCCCTGCGCATCCTGAAGTCCGAGGTGTCCGCGATGCAGGACGACGACAAGGCCAACAGGCCCGCCGAGACCGATGCCACCGCCGCGGTTCCCACTCCGGCGCCACAGATCAGCCCGAGCCCGGTCGTCCCGCCACCGACCCCTCCTGTCACGACGACGTCGGTCCCCGTGGAGGAACGCAAGGCCTGACCACAATCGGGTCAGTCCTACTCAGACTGGTCACAGGCCAAGGTGCCCCGGCTCATCGAGCCGGGGCACCGTCGCGTGGTGCGGGTTGCTGCACGGTGACAGGCCGCAGTGTCAGAAGGCCGCAGTGTCAGCAGGCACAGGATTGACTGTCAGAGCTTGCGGAGGACGGCAACCACGCGACCGAGGATCACGGCGTCATCTCCCTGGATCGGCTGGTAGGCGTCGTTGTGCGGCAACAGCCAGAGGTGCCCGTCGCGCCGCTTGAAGGTCTTGACGGTTGCCTCCCCGTCGATCATGGCCGCCACGATGTCGCCGTTGTCCGCGACCGGCTGCTGACGCACCACCACCCAGTCGCCGTCGGTGATCGCCACGTCCACCATGGAATCGCCGACAACGCGCAGCAGGAACAGCGTGCCCTCGCCCACCAGGTCCTTGGGCAGCGGGAACACATCCTCGACCGCCTGCTCGGCCAGGATCGGGCCGCCGGCCGCGATCCGTCCCACCACCGGCACGTAGGTCGGCGTCGGATGGTCGGGAGCCTCCTCCTGGATCTGGTCCAGCGGGCGGATGTCGACGGCACGGGGCCGGTTCGGATCCCGGCGCAGCAGTCCGCGCTTCTCCAGCACCTTGAGCTGATGCGCCACCGAGGACGGCGATTTCAGTCCGGCGGCCTGCCCGATCTCCCGAACGCTGGGCGGGTATCCGCGCCGCTCGACGGAGTCGCGAATGACCTGGAGGATCTTGTGCTGGCGCATGGTCAGCACCCGGCCGACCGGCGGCGGATCGGGGAACGGCACGACGTCGCCGGCCGGGGCCATCTCGGCGTCCTCCGCTGCGCCGGCGAGATCCAGGTCGGGCTCCCCGGGGTGCTCGCCGGCAAAGTCTCGGGTCGGTCCGTTGCCTGTTCGATCGCCAGGGTCGTGCTCCGTTGCCACGTCGCTGTCCCTCCCATGTGTATTCCGCTGGTGTTCGGCCGCCAGACCCCATCCACGGCCGCGAATCGGCGGGATCAGGTGCGACGGCCCTCTCAGACTAGGTGACGATAGGGTCACAATTCAAACAGGCGTTCGATTGACACGCCGATCGATCTTCCCACTGTCGGTGGCCCGGTGTACAACTCGGTCAAGCGTTCGATAGAACGCCCGTTCGATTCGAGGGCCCTCCCCGGATCGGTCACCACGAGAGCGGGCCGGGTCCCTCCGGTCGGATCAACCGAGGTGAAGGTATGGGAACGCAGACGCTCACCGCACCAGTGAACGGACCCTTTGCACCCCGTCGTCGTCCAGCCCTGGGACAGGTCTCATCGGCCGTCCCGTCGCCAGCCCCAGTGCGAGTTCCATCGCCGGTCGCATCGCCGGTCCCATCGTCGTTCGGAACCGGCCGGTACCCGGGAGCGACACGCCCGGCGCCGGGAGCTCCTCCGAAGTCGCCCGCCGCGGAGCCCGAGCGCGGCGACCTCGGGCGCCGATGGTCGCGGATGCCGTCAGTCCGCCGCCCGTCATCGGGCATCGTTCCGCTTGTTTTCCCTGTTTCCGGGGGAGTAGGCGAGTGTGACGAATCGTCCGATCACGCAACCGATCACGCAGCCGGCCTTGTCGAGCACGGCCCGACCAGTTACCGGATGGGCCGCTGGGCCCGACTCGCGGTGACGACGACCGTGCTCGTCGCTGCTGCGCTGCTGACGGTGTCGCTGCTCTCCGGCCCGGCACCTCGACGCATGGTCGACGTCACCGTCGGCCCGGGCGACACCCTGTGGTCGATTGCCACCGCCCAGGCGCCGGATCGCGATCCGCGTGCGGTCATCTCGGAGATAGAGCAGCTCAACGGACTCGACGACGACGTGCTGCACCTGGGTGTGGTGCTCCGAGTACCCGCCGAGCAGAACTGATGGCGCGGCGGGTCACTCAGCACGGTGACCGATCCCCGAAAGATCTGTCTCGACACGCGGTGAGGACTTGCGCGCTCGTCCGCTGCGATCTACCGTCAACCCCTACATCTGGTACTTACACGGGTGTAAGATATCAACAGGTTGTGCTACTACCGGCGGACAGTTATCCACAGGATGCGGGAGTTGCCCACCGGGAGTCCACAACAGCGTCCACAACAGACGTCATGACAGCGATCCACCCGGCAGTCCTGCTACCGGTTCATGCCGATCGGAGCGGCGGGGCACGTGGCTCCGAACCGGCCGTGGTCGGAGCCGTCGCCGGACCGATCTCCGGTGGCCGCGTCAGACGGCGACCAGCACGACTCGAGCGGACAGGGAGGTGCACGACATGCGATGCCCCTTCTGCCGGTTCCCCGATTCCCGGGTGATCGATTCTCGCGAGATCGACGACGGGCAGGCCATCCGCCGTCGGCGCTCCTGCCCGGAGTGTTCGCGCCGATTCACCACGGTGGAGGAGGCACTATTGGTAGTGGCCAAGCGCAGCGGTGTCACCGAGCCGTTCAGCCGCGCCAAGGTCGCCGACGGCGTACGACGCGCCTGTCAGGGCCGCCCGGTGGATGAGGACGCACTGGCCAAGTTGGCGCAGCAGGTGGAAGAAGCGGTGCGTGGGTCGGGTCAGGCCGAAGTCCCGAGTCAGGAGATCGGGCTGGCCATCCTCGGCCCGCTGCGAGAACTCGACGAGGTCGCGTATCTGCGATTTGCCTCGGTGTACCGGTCGTTCACCTCGGCGGACGACTTCGCCGCCGAGATCCTGGACATGCGCGTCGCCGCAACAACGCCCGATCCGGTGGACCCCAGCGCTGCGTTCTCAGCAGCAGGGCCGTCCCCCGCAGCGCCGGCAGGCAAGCACGACCCGCCGATCGACATTCGCGGACCGGCCCAGAGCCTGCCGCCACCGGTCGGGGTGGGCTGATCGCATTCCGGCCCGCAGCGGCGTCGGCCACGGCCAGCCGCAGGACCAGCGCACGTCACGTACAGCGTCACCCAGCGCCAACGTTGTCAACGCTCCAGCCGCGCCGCCGGTGGAGTGCCGCCCAGGGGAAGGAACTGCAAGAACATGACAGACACCGTCGGTGCGATCGAAACGTCCACTGAGTCGACTGCGTCGTCGAACGGCCAGACCAAGAACCGCAAGGCCCTTGCGACTCAGCAGGGAGATCGGAGCACCGGGCCCCGGGGTCTGCACCTGGAACGGCTGTACACCACCGCTGGTGTGCATCCCTACGACGAGGTCAGCTGGCAGCGTCGCGACGTGGTGATGACGAACTGGCGCGACGGGTCGATCAACTTCGAGCAGCGCGGTGTCGAGTTCCCCGACTTCTGGTCCATCAACGCCACCAACATCGTCACCAGCAAGTACTTCCGGGGCGCGGTCGGCACGCCGACCCGTGAGTCGAGCCTGCGGCAGATCATCGACCGGGTGGTTGGCACCTACACCGCGGCCGGCGTCGAGCACGGCTACTTCGCGACCGACGAGGACCAAGAAATCTTCGCGCACGAACTCACCTGGATGCTGTTGCACCAGGTGTTCGCCTTCAACTCGCCCGTCTGGTTCAACGTGGGAACCGCTTCGCCGCAGCAGGTTTCGGCGTGCTTCATCCTCTCCGTCGACGACACGATGGACTCGATCCTGAACTGGTACCGCGAGGAAGGGCTGATCTTCAAGGGGGGGTCGGGCGCCGGGCTCAACCTGTCTCGGATCCGGTCGTCCAAGGAATTGCTGTCCTCCGGCGGCACCGCCTCCGGTCCGGTCTCGTTCATGCGCGGCGCCGACTCCTCCGCCGGAACGATCAAGTCCGGCGGCGCCACCCGCCGGGCCGCCAAGATGGTCGTGCTCGACGTCGACCATCCGGACATCGCCGAGTTCGTCGAGACGAAGGCCAAGGAAGAGAACAAGATCCGGGTGTTGCGGGATGCCGGTTTCGACATGGACCTCGGCGGCGAGGACATCATCTCGGTGCAGTACCAGAACGCCAACAACTCGGTCCGGGTGTCGGACGAGTTCATGCGCGCTGTAGAAGCAGGTAGCGGGTTCGGGTTGCGCGCCCGGCAGACCGGCGAGGTCGTCGAAACCGTCGAGGCCCGTGAGCTTTTCGGCAAGATCACGCAGGCCGCGTGGTCGTGCGCCGACCCCGGCATCCAGTACGACGACACCATCAACGACTGGCACACCTGCCCGGAGTCGGGCCGGATCAACGCGTCGAACCCGTGCAGCGAGTACATGCACCTGGACAACTCGTCCTGCAACCTGGCCTCGCTCAACCTGATGAAGTTCCTGTCCGCCGACGGGTCCTTCGACGCGGCCACCTTCGCCAAGGCCGTCGAGTTCGTCATCACCGCGATGGACATCTCGATTTGCTTCGCCGACTTCCCGACCCAGCCGATCGCCGAGACCACCAGGGCCTACCGGCAGCTCGGCATCGGCTACGCCAATCTCGGCGCGCTGCTGATGGCGACCGGTCACGCGTACGACTCGGAAGGTGGTCGGTCGTTGGCCGCGGCCATCACCTCGCTGATGAACGGTGTCGCGTACCGGCGCTCGGCCGAGCTGGCCGGGATCGTCGGACCGTACGACGGGTACGCCCGCAACGCCGATGCGCACAAGCGGGTCATCCGCAAGCACGCCGCCGCGAACGACTACATCCGCACCTTCGGCGGCACCGACGCGAACGCGCTGAAGCTGGCCACCACGGTCTGGGCCGAGACCATCGCGCTCGGCGAGAAATACGGCTACCGCAACGCGCAGGCGTCCGTGCTGGCGCCAACCGGCACCATCGGTTTGATGATGGATTGCGACACCACCGGTATCGAGCCGGATCTGGCGCTGGTGAAATTCAAGAAGCTGGTCGGCGGCGGTTCGATGCAGATCGTCAACCAGACGGTGCCCGGCGCGCTGCGCTCCCTGGGATACCAGGAGGAGCAGATCGAAGCGATTGTCGAGTTCATCGCCGAGCACGGACATGTCGTCGACGCACCGGTTCTCAAGCGTGAGCATTACGAGGTCTTCGACTGTGCGATGGGGGAGCGGTCGATCGCGCCGATGGGTCACGTCCGGATGATGGCCGCAGTCCAGCCGTTCATTTCCGGTGCGATCTCCAAGACGGTCAACATGCCGGAGAACGCCTCCGTCGAGGACGTCGCCGAGATCTACCAGCAGGGCTGGAAGATGGGCCTGAAGGCGCTGGCCATCTATCGCGACAACTGCAAGGTCGGCCAGCCGCTGTCGGCGTCGAACAAGAACCACGGCGAAAAGTCGGCGGATGCTTCGGCGGGCGCGGCCGACGCGGCGGTGGTTGCGGCGGCACCAGTGGTGACCGGTCCGGTGCGCCGGCGGTTGCCGAAGAAGCGTCCGTCCCAGACGGTGTCGTTCACCGTCGGCGGTGCCGAGGGCTACCTGACGACCGGTTCGTACCCGGACGACGGGCTCGGCGAGGTGTTCATCAAACTAGGCAAGCAGGGCTCCACGCTGGCCGGCGTGATGGACGCGTTCTCCATCGCCGTGTCGGTCGGGCTGCAATACGGGATTCCGCTGGAGTCCTACGTCGCGAAGTTCACCAACCTGCGTTTCGAGCCGGCTGGCATGACCGACGACCCAGATGTCCGGATCGCGACCTCGGTGATGGACTACCTGTTCCGCCGGATCGCGCTGGATTACCTGCCGGTGGAAGCCAGGGCGGAGCTGGGCATCTTCTCGGCGGAGGAGCGCGCGGCGCAGGTCTCGGCCACCTATGGCAGCGAGAATGCCTCGGACACCAGCCATCTCGTCGAGGATCTGCGGACGACGGTCGATGCCACCCCGGTGGTGCGCCCGGCGATCGAATCCGGCGGTCACAGCCCCGCGCCCGCGGCTGATGCCGGGTCGGGTGAGGCTGACAAACACGAGGTCACCACGAAGGGCCGCGCGGGCTCGTCAACGGAGCTGCTGGAATTGGTGATCGGCAAGGCCTCGGACGCGCCGCTGTGCTTCACCTGCGGGACCAAGATGCGTCCGTCCGGGGCCTGCTACGTCTGCGAGGGTTGCGGCTCCACCTCCGGCTGCAGCTGATCACCAGCGGCATCCGATACCGGGCCGGCCGGGATCGGGATCGGGATCGGGATGCCGCAACACAGACTCCGGGCCGGGCCACGTTGTTCTCCCACGTGGTCTGGCCCGGCGCCACCAGGTTCCCGCGGAGAATCTGGCCGCATCAGGGAGCGATTTCATTCGCGAGGATCATGCCGCTCGCCGCGATCCGCCACCCGGCCGAGCCCTGAACATGCTCGGCGCGCTCGCGTGCAGATCACCTGCTGCTCAGGAAGTCCCGGCGAGCACCGTGCCCGTCATCACTTCGAAGAACCGGTCGGGTTCCTCGAACAGCGGCCGGTGGCCGGAATTGTCGAAGGTGATCCACTGCTTGGCGGGTGCCTGCAGCAGGTCGTACCACTCGCGGGCCAGCACCGCGCGCCCCCGGGCCTCGTGCAGGCCCTCCACCAGATAGACGGGAACGCTCAGCTCCTTCGCCTGAACCCGGAAGTCGATGTCGGCCAGTTGCGGATACACCGTCATGAAGGTATCCAGGGTGCCGGCCGCCGCGTTGATCTTGTCCATCAGCGAGTACTCGGTCACCATCAGGTTCATCGGCATCTCGCCTCGGGTTGCGTAGGCCGGAACCCATTCATAGGAATTCCAGTTCCGCTCATAGCCGGCCACCACCATGACCGCCCTGACGTCCTGGTACGGCGAATCGCCCAGCGCCAGCAGGGTGGCTTCGAGATCGGCGTTGCCGATTGACCGCGCATAGTCCAGCGAATCCTGCATGAACATGCGATCCGTCTCGGTCTCGCTGACCATCTGCCCCGCGCCGACGAACGCGTGGTAGAGGTCCGGCCGCTGCTGCGCCGCCAGCACGCCCAGGGTCGTACCCCAGGAATTCCCGACCAGATAGATCTTGTCCTCGTCGAATCGCTCTCGTAGGTAGTCGGTGAGCTGGATGGTGTCGGCAACGATGCGGTCGAGGGTGTACGTCTCCGTCGGGTCCAAGGCGGCCCGGGACTTGCCCGCTCCGCGCTGATCCCACGTCGCCACCACGAACCGCTGCTCCAGCTGTTCCCCGAACAGCCGCATCGCTCCGATGTCGGTCCCGCCGGGACCGCCGGCGAGGAAGAGCAGCACGGGATTGTCGGTACTGCGCCCGCGGATCATCACCACCTGGTCCTGGCCGCCGACCTGCAGCGTCGCCAGCTCCGCGACGCTGCCCGGCAATTCATCGCCGTTCGCGGTCAGGATCGGCGCGGTGGCGGCGGGCAACGCGATGACGAATGCCAGCCCGAGCACGCCGATCGTGACCATCCCAGTCACGGTCCTTCGGGTGAGGCGGCCGATCCGCCCGCGCCGAGAAATGCCGTTCCGCCCTTCGCCGGGCGAAATTCCGCACCAGCGGCGGGCCAGCGCCGCGCCGTACGCAGCGCCCAGGATCATCGGAACAAGTGCCAGGATCCCGTGCACGCCGCGGCCAACGATGATCGCGATGATGCCGATGACGTCGGCGTGCATCGCGTCGACCGTCGGCCCGCTCGACCCGATCCTGACCATTTCGTAGACGGCCACGAAGACCGCGGGCGCCAGGGCCATCGCCCATCTCGAGCGGAGAACGAGCCCGACCGATCCGCCGGTCAGCACGCCGGCAACCATGGTGACCAGGGCCTGCGTGGTGGTGATCGGGCCGCGGGCCATCGCCAGCGCGGACAACAGCCCCACCAGCGCCGGCACCGCGACGGCGACGGCGATCGCGATCCGCCGGTCGCCCCACAACAGCCCGAGCCCCCGGGCGACAAAGGTATCCGTGCTCCCAAGAATCGAGTCGGGACTGCGAAGGTCGGTAGGGCCGTGACCCATGACGTGTCGTCTCCTCGTTCGGACCCGTCCGTGGCCGGGCCCTCGCCGTGGTGAATTGCTGGAAATACCGGGACGGCGGTCCCGGCGATTCGAGCGGGCTACATGCCAGCCTGCGCGGCGGTCGCAGTGGCCGGCAGAGCACAACGGCCCCGTGCCCGGTGTTCCCGCGCACACCCGCACCGGGCATCAGCACTGTTGCGGGCCCGCGGTTCGGTCTCGGAGGTGCGATGAAATGCTCTCCGAGGCCTTCGCACACGAGCGCCGGGGGGTGCGGCAGAATCAGTAAACAACGACGAAACCTCGTGTCAGCAGACGTGCAGGCGGTCCTGCGCACCGCTCAGGAGCTGTTGGATTGGACCGTCGGGCGGCGGCGAAATCAGTCATGAGGAGCCGCTGGCCTGGATCAGTGTTGCGAACGATTCTGTTGTCCGGTAAGGCATCGACGCGGTGTGGTCGGCGCTGTTGACGGCGCCGGCCGAAATGAGGAAACGACCGCCCGGTCCCCGGGCGGAACGCACTTGCCCACCGATGGCACGATCGGTGCATGGGAAAGACCTATCCGAGCATCGACGACTCACTGAACTCGTGGCTGTCCCGGCAACGGATGTTCTTCGTCGGCACGGCACCGCTCAGCGGTGACGGCAGCGTGAACGTCTCGCCGAAAGGGATGGCGGGCACGTTTGCCGTGCTGACCCCGCACCGGGTGGCCTACCTCGACTACACCGGTTCGGGCGCGGAAACGATCGCGCACCTGCGTGAGAACGGCCGCATCGTGCTGATGTTCTGTGCCTTCGACGGCCCGCCCAAGATCGTCCGACTGCACGGCACGGGCCGCGCGGTGCTGGCCGGCGAACCCGAGTTCGATGAGCTGCGCCCGGCCTTCGGCAAGGACCTGACGGCGGGGCAGCGCTCCGCCGTCGTTGTCGATCTGACCAGGATTTCCGACAGCTGCGGTTACGCGGTGCCGCTGATGGACTTCCGCGACGATCGTGATCTCCTCGACCGTTGGCAGGAGCGCCACGACGACGCCTTCTTCCCCGACTACTGGCGGCAGCGCAACGCGGTCAGCATCGACGGGTTGCGGGCCATGGATGTTCCGGCGCCGAACGGCCGGATCGCGGCCGGCTGAGTCCCGACCCGGACGACTCTGGACCGCCGGCGGTCGCGGAGACCTGTCCGGGAGCACCACCGGCGACATTTTGGTCCCTGGGCCGCTCAGCCGCATCGGACCATCAGCCGAGCAGCCAGCTGAAGATCCCGACGCCGACCAGCGCACCTGCGATGGGTGCGGCCACCGGAACCCACGGGTACCACCACTGCGAGCCGCCCTTGTACTTCAGCGGATCGAGCGGCATGCACGATGCGTGGCCCGCGGTCACGCGCGGGGTTGAGGGCAGGACCGCTGGGGCCGCCGAGACCGGCGACCAAACCCCAGACCAGGAACCCGACACCGATAGCGGCCGCGCCGGGCGCACTCGCCAACGAGGGGCTTCGAGCAGTTGAGCGGTGACGAAGGCAGGAACGATTGACCATGATTGGCGTCCAGAGGGCGCCAATCCGATCGTCACCGCCGGATTGATCTGTGCAGAAATCTGGTGGAACATCATCACCGGGACCATGACGCCGATACCGTTGCCACTCGCGATCACGATCGATCCGGAAGCAAATCCCTTGCTGCCCTTGAGATGTACGTTCGCGACCGCGCCATCGCCGAGAATGACCAGGAGCGCCGTTCCGAGGAAATCGGCCATCACCTTCATGAAAACGTGTCCTGGAATTGCATCAGAATTCTCCGATCGGGTGTCGAGCACCCGGGCGGGTCGATGTCATTCGCCCGCTCGGCAGTCGATCGCTCGGCGCGCGGCGAAGCCTGGTAGGGCTGGCGACGATGATCGCGACGCCCCGGCCGCCAGGGGAGGTCAGTGCGGCAGAGGCCGTGGCGGGAGCCGAAGTTGATCACGGCGGAAACGGTAGCGACCGCCCAGCGACGTCGGATGGGCCGAAAGTCGTCGGCGCAGGGATCCTCCGCCTGGCCACGGTTGCTCGGGTGATGGCCGGGGCGCGAAGGGGCCGCCGTGCCGGGGTTCACGGGTCGCGTCCGGCACAGCGCAGATCGGTGATCGACCACGCCTCGGAAACGGCCGCCGCGACAGCAACTGCGAAGGTGCGTCTCGCCGATCAGGGTCGCCGCCTACGCCCGAGGCTCAGGGCCGTGACGCTCAGCTGGTGGCGTTACCCGATGGGCCGCGGCGGACGGCGCCGGCCCAGCACGAAGTACGCCAGCGGGCCCACGAAGTTGATGAAGGACACGGCCACCCAGAGCTTGCGGGGGCCATTCACCTCCTCCGGGCTGCGGCGGCGCAGGTCTGCCAGCGCGGCGCCCAGGAGGGCGAATTGCACGGCCGCGCCGGCGATGAGCGCGGCGCGGGATCGGGGAGAAAGGTCGCTCCACCGGCGGGACTTGGTTGCTGCCATGCCGTCCAGCCTTGCACCTGATCGGCCCCCGTGCCTGCCGCTTTCCCTGCGACGGACTGTGGGCTGGCCCACCCCGGAAGGGGGTGCTGGACCCCCGGTCGTCGACGCTCGACCCCAGCGAGTTCGACGGTCAGCGCCCTGCCCGCGGCGCTCGCCGATTCCTAACGTTGTCGTTGTTCGGCCGAGCGGATCGGCCAGGGCGCCTGGTTCGGAGAGCACCACCTGCCGGCACTACCGCCCGTCCTTCTCTCCTCAAGGAGTACGGCATGACCACCACCACGTTCACCCCACCGCCCGTGAGCCACCCGAAGCGTTCCACCGGATGGATCGTCGTCGGCGCGGTGATCATCGTCAGCGGTTTCCTCACCGCGATCTCCGGCGGCGCCCTGCTGGCGTTGTTCGGATCCGACCGAGTCCTGAGTTCCGGCCAGCATCAGGTGTCGACGCCGACGTCCGCGTTGGTTGCCGACCTCGGCAGGGTCACCGACATCGACGGCTTCAGTACGTGACCGGCTCACCCACCCTGCACGTGACGGCCGACAACGAAGCAGATGGGCCGATCTTCATCGGCATCGGACGCGCCGACGAGGTCGACCGCTACCTGGCCGGCGTCTCCACCGATCGGGTCACCGATCTCGAGCCGTCCCCGTTCGAGCTGGACAGTGTCCGCCACGATGGGTCGGGCACTCCCGGCGCACCGGCCGAGCAGAACATCTGGGTGGCGTCGTCGACGTCCAGCGATGCCGAGCTGTCCTGGGAGATTCGCGACGGCCACTACGAGGTCGTCATCATGAACGCTGACGGATCCACCAACGTGCAGGCCCAGGCCCGGTTCGGGGTCAGCCTGCCGGATTCGACCGCGCCCTGGTCGCTGGTCATCGGCGCCGGCGTGGTGATCATGGTCATCGGCGGGGTCGTGGTGGTCGCGGCTTCCCGTCGGGGATCGAACGGACGCTGACCCCAAGGGCCGCAGCGCATCGGCCTGACACACGCACCTGCACCGTCAAGCGGCGCCGGATCTTCGGATCCGGCGCCGCTTGGCGGTCCAACCGCGCGCAACGACTGCACGACAACAACAACTGCATAGCTGGGTATCCCCCCACATGTCGCCGCCCGGGTCGTCCCGACACCAGTCATGTGCCAGTGCTCACCCGACCACCGATCGAGAACCCCGCGCCTTCCCGTCGTCGGCGACCGGGCGTCGGTCGCCTTGCTGACGGCGGATGGCAGGGTCCGAGTCGCCCACCGCGGCGGCCGGGCGTCGGCTGCCGTCCTGCTGGTGGGGCGACTGCGGGGGGTGCTTGATCAGCTCACACAGGGATACGGAGCGGGTCAGTGAACGGTTCGCGGTGTGACGGGTTTTTCTGATGCATGTTTCTGACGCACTCTTCTCACGACGCAGTTCCGCGAACGGCTCGAGGTGTTCCACCGCACTCCCGGGGCCCGGTCCGCTTGGCGGGTTCGCGGCCGGGACGGCGGCCGCGGGCTCGTCGTGCTGGATACGGAGGACGAGCAGGCGGCACGTGACGCGATGGAGCGGGATCCTTCGATGGTCGCGGGGCTGCAACAGGGACAGCTCTATCCGTTCGCTGTCTTCCTCGAACGATCCTGAGTCCGGCCTGCCGAGCCCGGGGCACTTCTCGAGTGATCGTCAGACATGTTGCGCGCGAACACGTATGGCCAACGGCCGGAAGCGGTTCAACGCCGTGAGGCTGGTGGCAAACAATCTCCGATTCACGATTGAATGGCGCCCGGCAACACATCAGCCATGTGCCCGAGGACCGTGGGTCCAAAGACCCTTTTGCGATCCACGTCCCAGCGGTCAGCATCGAGGGTTATGCGCGCCCGTGCTGGTCGCGTCATTTCATGGGGGTTGAGTGGCATGTCGGATCAAGAATTGTCGAATCAACGGGAGCCCAGCAGCCGCAACGGTGAGGCTCAACGTCGCTGGGCCGTCGCCGTGCTGCTGAGTGATCATTCCCGGCTGCGAGCGGTCGTCCGGGGATGACGCCCGACCGGGCGACAACTGCGACAGCGGATGTCGCGGGGGGCGCAGCGCGCTCCGGTGGGAATGCGGTCGAGGCGACCGGTCTGGTCAAGACATTCGGCACTGCCCGGGCGGTCGACGGGGTCGATCTGGCAATTCCCCGGGAGTCGTTCTACGGAATCGCGGGGCCGAACGGCGCGGGCAAGACGACCATGATCCGGCTGCTCACCGGGCTACTGCGACCGGATACCGGGAACGCCGTCATCGACGGAGTACGGGTGTGGCCGCATCCGGACGAGGCGAAACAACGTCTGGGGTACGTGCCCGACAACCCGGTGCTCTTCGACCGGCTCACGGGCACGGAGATGCTGGAGTTCGCAGGGCTGCTGCGCGGTATGGAGCCCGCCGTGATCCACCACCGGTCGCAGGAGTTGCTGCGCATCCTGGATATGGAAGGCGCCTCCGACCGGGTCATCGCGGACTACTCGTTGGGCATGACGAAACGGATCGGTCTGGCCGCCGCGTTGCTGCATTCACCACGGGTCCTGGTCATGGACGAGCCGTTCGGCTCGCTGGACCCGGTCAATACACAGGTGATGGAGGAGATGCTGCAGCGGTACCGCACGGGCGGAGGCACGGTCGTGTTCTCCAGCCACGTGATGGATGTCGTCGAACGGCTGTGCGACAGGGTCGTGGTGATCGAGCGGGGTCGGGTCCGCGCGGAGGGGACCGTGGCTGACCTCGCCCACGGGCGGTCACTGCAGCAGGCGTTCGTCGACCTCGTCGGTGGTCGGGATCTGCAGGAGGGTGAACTCGGGTGGCTCTCGTCCTCGTCCGGCTGAAACTGGCGCTCCAGAGGCGGGCACTGGGCGGCAGGGGGATCGCCCAGCGGATCGGGTTCGCACTCGGGTGGCTGGTCGCCCTGGTCCTCGGGTTCTCTGTCGGCGCGGTCGTTGCGGAATTCTCCGCTCGGCTGCCCGCACCTGGTGATCTCGCGCTGCTCATCGTGCTCAGCCTGGTCTTTGTCGGCTGGGTGGTCACGCCGATCCTGATGCCCGGGTCCGCGGACCAGATGGCCGACCCGGAACGCCTGGCGCTGTACCCGTTGACCCCGCGCCAGCAGGTCACCGGGTTGTTGCTGGCTGGCCTGCTCGCCCCGACAGCATTGTTCGCGTTCCTCACCGCTCTGGGTGGCGCGTTCACGGCCGACGCGGCCGTCGGCGTCCGGCTCACCGTCGTCGGGTGTGCGGTCGTGTTCACCGTGCTGTGCCTGACCGCGTCCCGGGCGACCCAGGCCCTGCTGGGTGGGATCGCGAACTCGCGCCGCGGTCGTGACCTGGTCGTGCTGGTGACCGGGGTGATCGGTCTGGGGATCTACCTGCTGACGCAGGACATCCACCGGCTGACCGAATCGCTGGGCGCGATGCAGCAGCCCAGCGCGGAATCCGCACTCTCCTGGTTGCCGCCGGGGGCCGTGGGGCAGGCAATGATCTCCGCCCAGAACGGCCAATGGGGTGACGTCGCCGTGCGTCTGGCGGTCGCCATCGCAAGCGTCGGGCTCCTGCTGCTGCTCTGGGCCTGGGGAATTCGCCGGTTCGCGAGCAGCGGCCATGGCGGCTTTCGGCATTCCACAGCCAAGACCCGCTCGTCAGTTGCCATGTCATTGACGCCGTTCCCGGTCGATGCGGCGCGTCCGTCGGTCCTGACGGCAGCGATGAGCCAACAGTTGCGTTACTACCTCTTCCGCTCACCCCGGGCGTTCCAGTCGATGGCTCTGTCGCTGGTCCTCGCCGGGTTCGTCGGACACAACATGAGCAGCTACGGCCTGGTCGCCGAGTCCGCCGCTTTCGCCCTCATGGCCATTGCGCTGCACGCCCCGAATCTGTTCGCGTACGACGACAAAGGTTTCACCTACCTGCTCATCACCGGCGGCCCGTGGCGCCCCGTGCTGATCGGCAAAGCCCTGGCCGGACCGCTCATCGTCATCCCTGTCATGTTCGCCGTGCTGTTCGTGGAGGCCGGACTGGCGGACGGGTGGTCCCAGCTGCTTGTGGCCGTGGTGGTCGGCGTGAGCGTTGTCGCGGTCGCCGTAGGGCTGGGAGCATTTGTCAGCATCTGGGAACCGCAAAACCGGATCGAACGGACCGGAGGGAGACGCCGTGCCCTCCTCGGCCTCGCGGTGGAGTTCGTCCTGCTGTTCGCGATCATGTTCGCCGGGGTGCTGGCATGGCTGCTACTCGGCGGACCGGTCAGCGCCACCCTGCTCACACTGGCGTGCCTGATCATCTCCGTGCTCCTGGGGTGGGTCCTGGTCCGTGCGGCGGGATCTCGTCTGGCCAGGGATCCGTTCAGGATCGAGGCGCTGCTCCGTCCGTGACCCAGACGGTGCCGCAGGCCGAGTTGTCTCCGTGGCTCTGCGTGACTCGACCGGTCCTTCGAGCACTAATGGGGGCGCTGCGTCACCTCGTCGACTAAACCGAGGCCGTACAACAACTGAATGAGCTCGGCGGACCTAGCATTATTGCCATGGGGATTCGGCACAACGAGCCCGGTGAGCCCTCAGGGGTTTTTCCGACGGGCGTCGCGGGCTGGATGCGGGAATGGGACGGACATGCCTGGGCGGAATCGGTCGTTTCCGATCCCCGCGCGCCGGCAGTCGAACCGTGGCATCGCCGTCCGCTGGCGGTGCTGGTGCACGGACGGTTCCTGATGTGGTTCGGTTGCTGGCTGGTAGCCATCGCGTTGGCGGCAGTTTTCCTCTGGACAGGAGCCACCTTCTTCGCGGTCCTGGGCGGCTTGATCGGCGTGGTGGGTGTGCTGGGCGCCTTGCTGTGGATGGTGTTTCGCCGACTGCACGTGCACGAGGTCATCGGCTTCGCAGAGCTGAACCTGTGGGGAGTTGGCGGTGGCGTCGTTGCCCTGCTGGTCGCCGTGGCGATCGAGAGCGGCGTGGCGGCGCTGATCCACCACGAGACACCCATCCAGGGTCTCGGCATCGCCGGGCCGGTGGAAGAGACCGCGAAAATACTGGTCCCGGTGATCCTGTACGTGGTCGGCAGATATCGGGATCCCAGGGCGGGAATTGCGCTGGCGCTGGTCAGTGGAGCGATGTTCGGGTTGTGCGAGGAAGTCCTTTTTTTGTTGCGTCAGGCGGATCTCACCGAACTTGTCAGCGGTTCCGAGATCCATCTCCCCGATGTTTTCACCATGCTTTTCCGGCCCTTCGTCGAGGTGTTCCATGTCGTGCTGACCGGGTTCATTGCGGCGGTCGCCTGGCGAGCCGGGTGGGTGCGTGGAAAGTTCTGGCCGGCATTGATCGGTGCGTGGCTGCTCGCCGCCGTCCTGCACAGTGGCTATGACGTCATCGACGGGTTTTCCCAGCGGGTGCCGCTCATCGAGGTGGCTTCCCTGGCGATCATCCTGATCACCTACTTCGTCGTCTTCCGCGGATCGGCCAGGCAATTGCCGCCGCCCGCCGCGCTCGCCGCGAACCCTCCCGCGTGGCGGCCGACGCTCCCGAAGAAGCGCACCGATGCGGCAGTCGGCACCGATGCGGCCGTCCGCGACGACGGGGCCGTCCGGCGGCCCGCCGAGCAGGCTTCACATTGATCGTTCGGCACCTGCCCGGTCAACCGGCCGCCAGCGCCGCCGACAGGTCGTCCCAGAGATCCTCCACGTGCTCCACGCCCACACTGAATCGCAGCAGACCGGGCGGAATATGTTCCTGTCCAGCTAGTTTCGCGCGCCGCTCGATGGTGCTCTCCACCCCACCGAGACTGGTCGCGTTGGTGACCACCCGGAGCGCCCGGCAGACCGCATCGGCCGCCGCGGCGCCGCTCACCTCGAAGGACAGCATGGCGCCGAATCCGTTCATCTGCTGTGCGGCGAGCGCATGCCCGGGATCGTCGGCCAGTCCCGGATACCGGACGCGCTCAACGGCCGGATGCTCCAGCAGTCGGGCGGCCAACACCCCCGCCGATTCCTGCGCGCGGGCCAGCCGGACGGCCAGCGTCCGGAGTCCCCGCAACGCCAGAAAGGCTTCCAGCGCGCCGGGTGTCGCGCCGGCCAGTTGCCGGCGACGGACCAGCCGGGCGGCCATGTCCCCGCTCGCCGCGACGGCGATCCCGGTCAGCAAGTCCGAGTGCCCGCCGATGAACTTGGTCGCGCTGTGCAGGACGAGGTCCGCGCCGAGGGCGAGCGGTTGCTGGCCGAGCGGGGTGGCGAAGGTGTTGTCGACGACCACCAGCGCACCGGCCTCCCGACCCGCGCGACACAAAGCTGTCAGGTCGGCGACGTCGATCAGTGGATTGGTCGGCGATTCCAGCCACAACAGATCGGCCGGCCGCCCGCTGCTGTCGGAGCCGGCACCGGCGACGGCAGCGACGGTGGCCGCCGTGTCGGTGATGTCGACCTGGTCGACGTTCCACCGCCCGAGTGCCGCGCCGTCGAAGAGCAGCGCGCGCACCCCGCTGTAGGAGTCGGTGGGCATCACCACCCTGGCGCCTACCGGGACAAGGTCCAGCAGGGCGGTCGCCGCGCCCATCCCGGAGGCGAAGGCCGCCGCGATGCCGCCCTCCAGGGCGCCGACCGCTGCTTCGAGCGCGTGCCAGGTCGCGGTGCCGCCGTCCCGCGAGTACTCGGTGACCGGTGCATCGGGGGTGCCGGCCCGGAAGTTCGACGCGAGCACCAGCGGGACGTTCAGTGGCTCACCGGGCGCGGCGGTGGGACGCCCCGCCGTGACGGCGATGGTCTCCGGGCGGCGGGGTGACGCGGCGGTCATACGTCCTCGATCCAGATCAGCGCCGGAAGGTCGGCGACGGGTGACGGGTGGCGGTCGGCGGGTGGCGTGCTGCGGGTGGCGTGCTGCGGGTGGCGGGCTGCGGGTGGCGGGCTGCCGGTGGCGGGCACTGGGCCGGTCGGTAGCTCGGCGACGAGCACGCTGCTCAGTGCGAGCACATCACACCGGCGCGGCGGCACGGTCCGCCGGGAGCCGCGAACTCTGCGCCGGCGATGTTACGACGAGCACCACCTGCAGCACCGTGTGAATCGTGTGCGCGGTGGCGTCCGCCGAGGGAAAGCCCGTAGACGGGCGGGCCTAGCAAACCGAACACCTGTTCGGGCTGATTTGGTATGTTTGCTGCCATGACCGTGACGCACCAACCCACGATCTTCGATGCTGCCGAGGAGCCGGTGTTGGGGCCGCTGGCGGGCCGGGTGCAGCGCACGGAGCTGACAGCGGGCGCGTGGGTCGATCACCTGGCCGGCTGGCTGACCGGGTCGGATCACGTCCTCGACGTACTGCTGCGAGACGTCCAGTGGCGAGCCGAGCGACGCACCATGTACGACCGCGAGGTCGACGTGCCCCGACTGCTCTGCTGGTACGCCGCCGACGCCGAGCTGCCCCATCCGATGCTCCGGGAGGCAAGGGACCAGCTGAACGCCCACTATGCGGCCGAACTCGGCGAGCAGTTCGTCACCGCGGGACTGTGTTTGTACCGCAACGGATCCGACAGCGTGGCGTGGCACGGAGACCGGATCGGTCGAGGTGCGCACACGGACACCATGGTCGCGATCCTGTCCGTCGGCTCCGCCCGGATATTGCAGCTTCGCCCTCGCGGTGGCGGGACCGGGTTGGGATTTCCGCTCGGCCACGGGGATCTGATCGTGATGGGCGGCAGCTGCCAGCGGACCTGGGAACACGCCGTACCCAAGACCCGCCGTGGCGTCGGCCCCCGGGTCAGCGTCCAGTTCAGGCCGGCCGGAGTCGCCTGACATCGGCAGTCATCGTCCGGCCGACCGGATTTCGCTACCGCTTGGTTGACCGAACGAGGTCGGACGCGGTGCCGGCCTCGAACGGACCGGGCCGGTGGCAGCCGGCGGCATCATCGGTGCCACGGCCGCGCTGCGGGAATGAACACCGATGCGCGCGAGGATGTTTTCCGGGTGTTTGCGGACAGTGCTGACGGAAGTGACGAGTGTGCCGGCGATCTCGGCATTGCTGTGCCCTTGCGCCACCAGGTCGAGAACCTGCCATTCCCTCGGCGTCAGCCGGGGCGCCCTTGATAGGCGGCGCTTGGCGTCCCCGGTAGGCCTCCTCGAGGTGCGGCCAGAGCAAGACGTGCGGCCAGAGCAATGGATGTCCCCATTTAGGAGGTACTTGACGCCCCCTGCGGGCCGAAGACCCGCCATCGAGGACGCATTGGCCGATGGGCCGGCCTCACAGAACCGCAATTCTTCGGCATGGCGGGTCCGGCATCGTCCCTGCGCCCATCGTCGAGCAGTCCAACGAGTGCTCGCAGATCGCGGTCGGTCAGGGATGCCGAGGAGGACACGGAATTCTCCCGCCACAGACGCGCCGACCGAGTAGGACTCCCCGACGATCCCTCCGCCCGTTCCGGGGGAAATCCGCCTTTCGGCGAATGGTCGCTCGACCGGTAGCTGGCAGGACAGGACCAGCGCGGCCGTTGGCGGAACGTGCCGGTGCGAAGAGCGGCGAGGGAGCAGTGCTCATCCCCGCGGCGCGGTGCGCCATAGGCGTGTGAAAGGACAGCGGAAGGGAAGGGTTTTGTACACGCACCCGTACCTCTTGTACACCCACCCGTACCTCTTGGATCGCCTGGATCGTCTGCTGCCGTCCGCGAGCACGACATGCTCGAGGCAGCGCGGCGGGCCAGGCTCGTCATGGGGCTCGCGGTGGCCGCTGTGACCGATTCCAGGCCGAACCTCTGGCTGCGAGCGCCATCAGCTGGCGCAGCTCGCTCTGCACCGTCGGGCGCCGCGCCGTCGCATCATGCCAGCCTGACGGCGCGCCGGCACTGAGGACTTTCGGTCGGCACTGATTCGCACGGGCCGGGCCTGCCGCGTCGGTCCCGGCGTTGGCCGGCAATCGATCAGGGGTGCGGCGTTCGGGTCGACCGTCGCACCCCGGCGATCAGCAGAACCGTCAAGGATGGCCGCTGACGCGGCTCCCTCATCGCGCCGTCGCCCAATTCCGCAGTGTTCACCCGCCCGTTGAAGTACGGCAGGAGCTCGGCGGGTCGGTCCTTCGCAGGACGCACGAAATCCGGATCTGGCAGGAATGGGGAAAGCGGTCGTTGCCGTAGGAATGAATTGCTCTTCCGTGCACGGGTTGACCCATCCGCGCGTCGCTTGGTCACTCTCCAGCAGTTCTCACCGTCTCCTGCCCGGCAGATGGTCACCCAGGATACTGGCAGGTGGCCACCGAAGCCCGAAAGTGTTGCGCAGGTGAGAGAATCCTCGTTCAGGGGTAGGGTGATCGGGTAGGCGGGTCGGGAGCAGGCACGCTGCGTCGGGACCGTTGGCTGATCCGCTTTCCGAGCGGAGCCGAGGATTCACCTGTGAAGGGACCTTCGACCCTGTCCTGCTTAGTTTTGCGCGCTGAACAATAGTCGAACGTATCGAGTTGGCGCAGCGTGACCGTGAAGCCCAGATGGGGGAAAAGGAGGAAACCGGTGAGCTCAACTGTGGGATCGCGACAGCGACTCGCACCGACAGCGGGAGTGACCAGCGGTCGCGCACAGACAGAGACCGGCGGGTTGCCCCAGCAGGTGTCTCCACGAACGAGCGGCGAGAACGACCACCGCATCTACGAGAGTGCTGCTGCCGAGGAGCTGTGGGATGCCCTGGCCAGGGCGAGGGAGCACTACGCTCCGCTGGTTCTGACTGCGGCCGAAGAGGCGTTGCTGGCGTTCTACCGGCCGCTGGCACGGGAGATGGCCGGCAGCGCCGGCGTCGTCGGGGTGGATTCCAAGATCGCCGAGCACACCGCCGAGGTCGCCCTTACTCAAGCGATCGTCGGTTGGGACCAACGCACCAGCGAGGGCTTCGACGGATACGCCTGCGCGGCGATGGCTTTCCGGCTGATGGATCTGCCGGGTGCGTCTCCGACCGGCAACTGGCCCGCGAATTCCCTCGACGGTGCGTCCGCTGCCGTTCATGGGAGTTCAGTGCCGTTGCGCTGAACCCCACGACCCGACAGGGAGCCGATTTCGGCCTGCTTCAGGCGGGGTCTGGTTCACGCGGGGATCGTCAGGCCCCCGCGGGATACAACGGCCGTCAGACCTGCCGGTGACTCAGGGTCGGCGAGTGAGTGGTGCAACCACGTCTCCACCCCGGCGATGTTGGCAGTGGGCCACGCCCGAGCGATGGCCGGCTGCTTGGGTGACGGCGTCCTCCTGGGTCAGACCGCGCCAGACCCCGGCCTGCTGTGTCCGCCCGGACAGTCCGTCGATCAGTGAACACAGCACGGGATGCCCGCTGCCGACCGCGATCATGTGATGGAACTCGAGGTCGTAGGCGAGCAGCGTGTCGATATCGGGGTCGTCGCTCAGTGCGTCGAAATGCTGCATCAGCGCGTCGGCGTCGGACATCAACACGGCGGCCAGTTCCGCCGCAGCCGATTCCAGTGCCCTGCGTACCTCGAACAGGTGGAGCACGCTCGCGTCCTGGTGGAAATCGACGGGCACGCGTCGTCCCTGAGCCCGACCGAGAACAGCGCGGGCGCGGCGGCAGTACGGCAGAGTACCGCGCCGTCGAAATAGGCGAGCGTCGCGAAGGTCTGCTCCAGGAATGGAGCATCCGGACGTAGCTCCACCTCAACCGCCATGGTGGGTGACACCTGGGTGGCCGTCCGGCCCGGCCACCGCAGGTGCACCGAGAGGCGCTGTGCGACTAGGGAACTGAGCACCACGTCGAGCCCGTCGGGATGCTAGCGGTGCTCGGCGATGAGGGGTGAGCGTTCAGTTCACCACCTCCCGAGTGAGTGAGACTCGCTGCACCGTCGGCCAACGCGGTTCGAGGCGGGTTGGATGCTTGGCCGGCATCCAGCTCGCCTCTCCGCGTTCCCCTTACATGAGGTGTCCCTCGCCAACATAGGCAGAAATCCCGATGTCGCGAGCCCGCGTCCAGGGTTCCCTGGAGGAGTCGGCAAACCGACCATCTCCGAAGGAGTTTGCGTGCCTGATGTTCTGGGCGTCGCCGACGCCCGGACTGGGGTGATTCATCCAGTGCAACCACTAGCCCTCCTCGCTCAACCGCTGGGGGACGAGATCACCCATCGGTCGGCGCACTAAGGACAACCGTGAGCAACACCTCTGGCGGCACCCAGGCGGCGCTCAGCCTTCCCAAGGGAGGCGGCGCGATCAAGGGCATCGGCGAGACATTCCAGGCCAACCTTTTCAGCGGCACGGCGAACCACAGCATTCCGATAGCCCTCTCGCCCGGTCGGAACGGCTTCGGACCGTCACTCTCGCTGGGCTACAGCTCCGGCAACGGCAACGGCATTTTCGGGTTGGGGTGGCAGCTGGCGCTGCCGCGCATCACCCGCAAGACGGAGAAGGGACTGCCGCGCTACGACGATGGCGATGTCTTCGTCCTGTCGGGCTCCGAGGACCTGGTTCGATGCCTGAGGAAAGTGGTCGATCCGGACAGCGGTCGCATTACCTGGGTGCCGGAGGACCCGTTCGTGCGCGGGGAACATACCGTGTTCCGCTACCGTCCCCGGACCGAGGGGCTGTTCGCCCGAATCGAGCGATGGGTGCACACCACCACCGGCGAGACCCACTGGCGCACCATCACCAAGGACAACATCACCAGCCTGTTCGGCAACACCGCAGGGACACGGCTGGCCGACCCCGCAGGTGACCGGCGCGTCTACGAGTGGCTCCTGCACGAGACGTTCGACGTGGCGGGAAACCACAGCCTGTGCGAGTACGCCGCGGACGACCCCGCGCTGTACGGCGGCGGCGACCCCGACGGGCGCCTGCCCGAGATTTTCGAGCGGCATCGGGTGGCGAGCAACCGCTACCCGCGCCGGTTCTACTACGGCAACCTGCCTGAGCCGCTGCTCGACCCGCAGCAACGCCCCCTCACGTACCCCGACGGCACGGCGGTCGGGCATCTCCGCAACGGCCGACGCTACGCGTTCGAGGTCGTGTTCGACTACGGCGACTGGGACCTGCCGACCGTGCTGCCCCATCCAGAACCACCGCCGGCCGATCAGCAGGAGCTGTTCGGCGGGGATCGGCAGGCGTCGACGACGCGTCGACCGGTGCCGGTCCGGGCCGACCGTTTCTCCCACTTCCGCGCCGGGTTCGAGGTCCGGACGCTGCGCCGCTGCCGCCGCGTCCTGATGTTCCATCACCTCGCCGAGATGGGCGGCCCGACGCTGGTCCGCTCCACCGACTTCAGCTACACCACCGACGCTGACACCCGGGTGTCGCTGCTCAGCGCAGCGACGGTCACCGGCTACGACAAGGACGGGCAGGGCCAGTACCGATGGGCCAGCATGCCCCCGGTCGCGTTCTCCTACGCCGGGTTCAGGCCCCAGGAGCAGCGCTACCAGTCGCTCACGGCACTGGGCGGCGTCCTGCCCGCGCTGGCTTTGAACGACCCCACCATGGCGCTGGTGGATCTGTTCGGTGACGGTTTGCCGGACATTCTTCAGACCGGCCCGGATGGCTTTCGTTACTGGCGCAACCTCGGCAATGCCACGCTGGACCGTCCGCGCACCCTGCCCGATATGCCGGCCGGCATTTCTCTCGACCAACCCGGGATCGGCTTCGGCGATATGGCGGGCAACGGCATTGCGGATCTGCTCGTCAATACCCCTCGGTTGGCAGGATTCTTCGAAACCACATCCGAAGGGGCCTGGAAGCGCTTCACCCCGTACGAGACGGCTCCTGGTTTCGCGCCGCAGGATCCCAATACCCGAATGCTGGATCTCACCGGGAATGGTCGATCCGACGCACTGATGACCCGGGACCAGCAGTTCCTGTGGTTTCCCTGCCTGGGAGAGGAGGGGTTCGGCCCGCCACAGTCCATTACGCGCAGCCACGACCTGGACCAGTTCCCCGACGTTTTCTTCGACGATCCGGCAGGACGTGTCCGGCTGGCCGACATGACGGGGGATGGCCTGAGCGACATCGTCACCGTCCACAACGGCCGGATCGACTACTGGCCCAACCTCGGCTACGGCCGCTTCGGCAACCGGGTCAGCATGGCCAATGCGCCGCAGCTGGATATCGATTTCGATCCCCGACGCCTATTCCTTGCCGACCTGAACGGGACGGGCTGCAGCGATCTGGTGTATGTCGACTTTCAGCGCGTCCATTTCTGGTTCAACCAGTCCGGCAACGGCTGGAGTGAGCGGCAGACCATTCGCGGTACACCGGCCACCAGCGATACAAGCGCGCTGCAGTTCGCGGATGTATTCGGCACCGGAACGGCCACCCTGGTCTTCAGTCGCGACTTTGTCGACACCCAGGACGGAAACTACAAAGCGCTCGACTTCTGCGGCGGCGTCAAGCCGTATGTCCTCGTCGGCATGGACAACAACATGGGCGCCACCACCAGGGTGAGTTATGCCCCCTCCACCCGACACTTTCTCGCAGACATGGCCAACGGTGCGCCGTGGATCACGCCGCTGCCGTTTCCCGTCCAGGTCGTGGACACCGTGGAAACCATCGACCACGTCAGCAAGACGAGACGGGTCTGCACCTACAAATACCACCACGGACACTATGACGGGCGGGAACGCGAGTTCTGCGGTTTCGGGCGGGTCGACCAGTTTGACGCCGAGTCCCTTCAGGACTCCTCGCGGCCGGACCTGCACGGCGACGGCACGCAGTTCGCCAACGGCGCCGGAGGGCATCACGTGCCACCGGTCGAGACCCGCTCCTGGTTCCACACCGGCGTCTACTTCGACGACCGGGGGACCCGCCCCCTGGACTACCGCGACCTGACCGAGAGGTTCCGGCAGGAGTACTACCAGCACGACGGCCACGCCGTGCCGCTGGACGAACAGGACGTCGACCCGGGCGAAACGCCGGCCGAAGCCTGTCGAGCCTTGCGGGGCGCCCAGTTGCGCACCGAGGTGTACGCGCACGACGGGAGCGCCAAGGCCGAACACCCCTACCAGGTCAGTGAAAGTCGCTACCGGGTCGCGCAGCTTCAGCCCAGGAGCACCAACAAGCACGCACTGTATTTCAGCCACCAGCTGGAGAGCCTGGCCTACCACTACGAGCGCAACCCCGCCGATCCCCGGATCAGCCACGCACTGACGCTGGCCGTCGATGCCTTCGGCAACCCGCTCAAAACCTTGAGCATCGGCTACGGACGTCGGCACCCGGATTCGGGCTTGCCGACCCAGGCCGACCGCGACCGGCAGACACGCACGCTCGTGACCTACACCGAAGCCCGATTCACCAACGCGATCGACGACCCGGCGAGTCCGGACACCTACCGGGCCCCCGCACCGGCTGAGACGCTCAGCCACGAGCTGACCGGCTTCGCGCCGATTGCGCCCGGCGCCCAACGCTTCAGCTACGCCGAATGGGTTGCCGACGACCTCGCGCGGATCGACGGCGCACCGGCCATCGGCTACGAGGAGGTGGCGGATCCGGCCGTCCCGCAGAAGCGCCTGATCGAGCGGGTGCGCACCTTCTACCGCAAGGACGACCTCACCGACCTGCTGCCGCTGGGCGTGCTCGAGTCGCTGGCGTTGCCGGGGGAGAGCCACCGGCTCGCCTTCACCACCGGCCTGTTGACCCGCATCTACGGCGATCGCGTCGACGACCCGACCTTGGTCGGGTGCGGCTTCGTTCGCGGTGACGACCCGACCACCTGGTGGATTCCCTCGGGGCGGGTGTTCTATTCCCCCGGTCACACCGACGCGCCGGCCGCTGAGCTGTCCTTTGCGCAGCGGCACTTCTTCGCGGCGCACCGCACGCGCGATCCCTTCGGCAACTTCGCGACGACCCGCAGCGACCCCTACGTGCTGCTCGCCCTCGAGACGAACGACGCGGTGGGCAATCGCATGCTCGCCGAGCAGGACTACCGGGTCCTGCAACCGTTCCGGCTGACCGACCCCAACGGCAACCGCGCCGAAGTCGCCTTCGACACGCTCGGGTTCGTCGCCGGAAGCGCCGTGCTGGGCAAGGCGAGCGAGGCGCTCGGCGACTCGCTGACCGGCTTCGCCGCGAACCTCAGCCCCGAACAACGGCTGGGATTCCTGGTCGATCCGTTGACCCAGGCCGCGCCGTTGCTGGGCAGCGCCACGACCCGCATCGTCTACGACCTGGACCGCTTCCGGCGCGAGCGGCAGCCCGTCTGCGCCTCGATGCTGACCCGTGAGACCCACGCCAGCGACCCGATGCCCGCCGGTGGCCTCAAGGTGCAGTTGAGCCTGAGTTATTCCGACGGTTTCGGGCGGGAGGTACAGAAGAAGATCCCGGCCGAACCCGGCCCCGTGGTCGACGGTGGGCCTGTGGTCAGCCCGCGCTGGGTCGGCAGCGGATGGACGATCTTCAACAACAAGGGCAAGCCGGTCCGGCAGTTCGAGCCATTCTTCGACGACACCCACGCATTCCGCTTCGATCAGCGCGTGGGTGTCAGCCCCACCGTGTGCTACGACCCGCTCGAGCGGGTCGTGGCCACGCTGCGTCCCGATCACACCTGGGAGAAGGTGGTGTTCGACCCCTGGCAACAAGCCACCTGGGACGTCAACGACACCGTCCTGATCGAGAATCCGAAAGACGATCTCGACGTCGGCGGTCTCTTCGCCGGCCTCGACACGGCCGACTACCTGCCGACGTGGTACGCGGCGCGCCAGGGCGGAGATCTTGGCGCGGCCGAACAAGCGGCCGCGCTGAAGACCGCTGTGCATGCGGCCAGCCCTTCGATCGCCCACGCCGATGCTCTCGGGCGCCCCTTCCTCACCATCGCCCACAACCGGTTCGAGCGCGGCGGCCAAACGATCGACGAGGTTTACGCCACGCGGGTGGTGCTCGACATCGAGAACAACCAGCGTGAGGTCGTCGACGCCAACGACCGGGTCGTCATGCGCTACGACTTCGACATGCTCGGGACCCGGGTCCGCTCGACCAGCATGGAGGCGGGGGAGCGCTGGCTGCTCCACGACGTCGTCGGGCAGCCGGTCTTTGCCTGGAACAGCCGCGACCAGCGCCTCCGCACCACCTACGACGCGTTACGCAGGCCGGTCGACTCGTTCCTGACTGACGGCGACAACGGTGAGCAGCTGGTCGGCCGCACCGTGTTCGGGGAGAGCGCAACCCATCCTGAGGCCCTGAACCTGCGGGGGAGGATCTTCCAGCATCTCGACCAGGCGGGGGTCGTCACCAACGAGGCGTACGACTTCAAGGGCAACCTGCTCGCCAGCAGACGGCAGCTCGCCCACGACTACAAGACGATGCTCGACTGGTCGACCAAGCCGGCCCTCGATGCCCAGGTATACGTCACCCGCACGGCCTACGACGCGCTGAACCGTCCCGTCGCGGTCACGTCGCCCGACGGCAGTGTCGTCCGAGCGCCGCTCAACCCCGCCGGCCTGCTGGAGAAGACGGAGCTGCAGCTGCATGGCGCCACCGCGCCGACGCCTTTCGTGACCGGGATCGACTACGACGCCAAGGGCAGGCGGATGGCCGTCGGCTACGGCAACGGCCTGCGGACCCGACACACGTACGACCCGCTGACCATGCGCCTGACGCAGTGCCGGACGTTTCGGGGCACCGATCCTGTGCAGGATCTCGGCTATGTCTACGACCCCACTGGCAACATCACCCATATCCAGGACGACGCGCAGCAGACGCTGTACTTCAAGAACCAGGTGGTCACGCCGACCGGCGACTACACCTACGACGCCGTCTATCGCTTGCGCGGCGCCGAAGGGCGCGAGCACACCGGCCAGGTGTCGCAGCCCGAAACGACCTGGAACGACGCCGGGCGACTCCGCCTGCCGAACCCAGGCGATGGCCAAGCCATGCGCCGGTACGCGGAACAGTACGGCTACGACGCCGTCGGTAACCTGCGGGAGCTCGTGCACACCGCCGTCAATGGCAGCTGGACGCGCAGCTTCAGCTATGACGAAGCCAGCCTGGTCGAACCCGGCAAGAGCAGCAACCGGCTGAGCAGCGTCGTGGTCGGCAGCAAGCTGCCCGAACGGTTCAGCTATGACCCCCACGGAAACCTGACGGCGATGGCGCACCTTCCGGGCATGGAGTGGGACTTCCGCGACCAGCTGCGACGGGTGGATCTCGGTGGCGGCGGAACGGCCTACTACGTCTATGACGCCGCAGGTGAGCGGGTTCGGAAGGTGGTCGAGAAGAATGCCGGGAACCTCGTCGAGGAACGGATCATACTGGCCGGCTTCGAGATCTTCCGCCGGCGCGACGCCGCCGGAACGGTCTCGCTCGAACGCGAAAGCTTGCACGTGATGGACGGCCAACAGCGCATCGCGCTCGTGGACACGCGCACCAAGGGGGAGGAACCCGGGGTGCCGGCACAGCTGGTCCGTTTTCAGCTCGGCGACCATCTCGGCTCGGCCGCGCTGGAGCTGGACGGCGCCGGCCAGATCATCAGCTACGAGGAGTACTACCCGTACGGATCGACGTCCTACCAGGCCGGGCGTAGTGCGGCCGAGGTGAGCCTCAAGCGCTATCGGTACACGGGCAAGGAACGCGACGAGGAGACCGGGCTGAACCATCACGGTGCGCGGTACTACGCGCCCTGGCTCGGGCGCTGGACCAGCTGCGACCCGATCGGGATCAAGGACGGCCTGAACGCTTACTGCAGCTTTCATGACAACCCGCTGGTCTTCAAAGATCCCAACGGCATGCAGAACGAGCCGGCCAACTTCGTCGAGTATGCCTCGACGGTGAAGGGCGGGCTGGAACGAATGAAAAAGCTCGGTGTCGCAGACAGAATCGAGTACGGACTCGCTGGGGACTCGGCAAGTGGAAAGCTCATGATCCTGAAAGGCACCAAGACCGAGGTTGCCTTTGGGGATCTCATCCCCTTGGGGCACTCCCATACCGGCAAAGATACGTCCTCTGTCGCATCGACAACTGATTTGAACGAGTTCGCCAGGAAAGGCGTCAAGGAGCATTGGATCTTCGGCAAGGAGGATGGCTGGGCGCGTTACAAGTACGACGCGAAGACGCAGTCGTTCGATGTGCGGCTTGTGCGACCCGAGGGCACGCTGAACTTCAAGATCACCCTGAATCCCAACTTCAACCCCAAGGACACCAGCCCGATCGGTCGGGCAAGCAAGTGGATCTCGAGCGGCGCCGATTCGGGGTCGACGGCGAGTCCGGAACTGCCGCCATTGCCTCGGCTGCCACCGACCCGCGCACGCGTCCTGGCCAACACCACGCTCAAGGTCGCCGGTATCGCGGGCGTTGCTTCGGTCGCCGGGGAAGTGATCAAGGATCTGCACGAGGGAAAGCCGGGGCGGGCGGCCGTCACTGCCGGTGTTGCGACCGGGCTCGGCTATGCCTTCAAGCGCTATCCCCCCGCAATGGTTTTCGCCGCAGCGGGCGCCACGATCATGGCCTATGACGACAAGGTCAAGAAGCAGGCAAATGCCGCCGGCGAGGCTTTGGACGACTATCTGGGCTTCAGTGACCACACGGTGATCGGTGGGCTCGCTGCCGCCGAAAAGGCTGTCGAGAAATCGGTGTACAACGGTGTCATCAAACCCATCGGTACCGGCATCGGCGAGGGTGCGGCCGCAGCGTATATCCGGCTCACTTCGGATGAGTACACCTTGAATCCGTTCAAAGCAGAATGGTTCCCCTGGTGAACCATCCAGTTGCAAACGTATAAAACTCACACCGAACAGCTGAGCAAAGTCAGGGGAGATAAAACAAATGGAAACCGAGCTCACTACATTCACCGAGTCCACGGTGGGTGGGATCAGGAACGCCAACGTCTCGGCTGTTCCACCCAAGCCCACGGTGATCTTCTATTTTCAGTCGGATGTGAACCTGAACCCCGTGGCTGCCGTCGTGGGCGCGAGCTTTGCGCTGAGTGGCACGACGAGCTGCGACCAGCTGAAGGACATCTTGGGTCCCCTGGGTGACGAGACCGAGATCTTTGTCCGGCACGCGAACGAGAGCATCACCGGGGTGTCGGTCAGTCTTGGTAGTGCCGCTCCCGTTGCTGCGACACCGACCGGGCCGGCGGAAACGCCCTGGACCAGCTGGACCTTGGCGCTCAGCGGCCGCCCGGATGGGCCGCTCACGGTGCTCGCGCAGGCTTTCCCGAGCAAGATTCCCGCGACGGCATCGCGCAGCACTGTCGTCGACGTGACGCCGCCGGGCATCACCATCAACCCGCCGGCCGACGTGGTCGTCCCCGCGCCGCCGTTCATCGCCGCGATCACCGGCACCGCAGCCGACAACGCGTCCGGCGTGGCGGCAGTGGAATGGCAGTTCGGGGGCGGAGCCATCAACGCCGCCGCCGGGACGACGAACTGGTTGGCCCAGGTGCCCTTGCCGGGTCTTGGCGTGCACACCGTCGCCTTCCGGGCGCGGGACAACATCGGCAACGTCGGCCCGATGCAGAACGTCACCGTACGGGTGGGCGACATCACCGCGCCGGCGCTCGGCATCACCGTGCCGGCGGAGGGCGAGACCCGTCCGCTGGTGGACGGCAAGGCCACCTTCGATCTGCGGGGCACCGCCTCCGACACCCAGAGCGGGGTCGCGTTGGTGGAATGGTCCGTCGATGGACAGACCACCTTCACCCCGGCCACGCCCCAACCCGGCAACGACTGGTCGACCTGGAGCGCGCAGGTCCCGGTGACTGTCGCCGGCAACCACACGATCACCGTGCGCGCCACGGACAAGGCCGCGCCCGGCAACCCCACGACCCTGCAACGTGGTGTCGTCGTGGCGGAGCCGTTCGAGCCGAAGGATCCCGACGCGGTTTTCAGCCCCGCCGCCTACCTGGATGACCTGCTCGACTTCGCCACCCACCGCGCCAGAACCGCGGCGGGGGGCGCCTTGATCAGCCGGCAGTTGCTGGTCGACACCTACCTGCAGCCCTTCACCGACCTGGTGACGAGCGACAACCGGGCGGTGGCCAACCAGTCGGCCAGCCAGGTCCGGCTGTGTATCGAGGTGCTACGCCGCTACCTCGCCGCGCACGGTCGTACTGTCCCGGCCGACGCCGAAGCGGCCTACCGCCAGGCGGCCTACGTCGCCTTGCTGCGCCAGCTGGGCACCTCGTTCGACGAGATGCGGCTGGCGCGGATGGCCGACGACGCAGCCCGCGGCGCCCTGGCCAACCGGTTGGGGATCGCGCTGGCCCGGTTCCGCCGCGACCGGCTCGATGAGCTCCTGTTCCAGCCGGCCGACCTGACCGAGGCAGCGCTCAAGATCTTCTTCGGTCTGGAGGAGACCACCCTCAAGCCCTTGACGGGCAGCCTCCTACCGGAGCCCAACCTGCTCATCTGGCAGAAGGAGCACCTGCGCGCCGGGTGGCAACAACAAGACGACGACGCGCGCTCGGAGCTGGACGCGCCGGTGCCGGTGATCGATCCGGACATGCTGGGTACCCAAGACCTGCGCACGCCGAGCCCGGGCAACGCTGCCTTCGACTTATGGAAAGCCCGCAAGGATGACCTGGCGGCTCACCTGACGGCGCTGGACGCCGCGCGCAAGTCGCAGAAGACCCAGCAGGCCGGGTTCGACAAGATCGCCGCTGCCCTCGGGCCGGTCGCCGAGCTGTTGGCGATGGCCGAAGAGCGCAAGCGCGGTCACGCGATCGACACCCAGCTGCGCGCCAAACGGCTCACCATCCAGGCCTTCCTGCACCTGATTCGGGTCCGCCAGCTGGCCGTCGCCGGCACCGTGCTGGACTCGGAGTGGGCCGACGTCTACGCCATCCTCGTCCAGGTGCGAAAGCTTGGTCGAGCGGCTGCCTGGCGCGGCGAGGAGCAGAAGAAGGGCCTGGTCCTTGGCCCTGACTTCTTCCGGCTGCCCGATCCGGTCGGCTCGCCAACTCCTGCGCTGCCGGCGTGGCGAGCGACGCCCCAGACCCGTCAAGCCTGGCGCCGCACCCTTGGGTCACGGATCCAGCAGGAGCTGACGCTGACCCAGGCGATGCAGTCGGTGGTGAGCGCCGCCGAGGAGGAGGCTTTGCCGCTGCTCCGACAGGCATGCCTGGCTGCCATCGCCGGGGATCGGGACCCGGCGGTCATCGCCGACCGGCTGAGCCAGGAGCTCGGCATCGACTGCTTGGACAGCGGGCGGCAACGGACCACGCGCGCCCAGCAGGGGTTGGAAACGCTGCAGGTGGTGTTGTTGTCCCTGCGCACCGGGCAGCTGAAGACCGAGCCACCGGTACTCGGCACGGTCAACCCGGCGGCGGCGTGGGTGCTGGCACTCGATGCGGCCAAGCCGTACACCGAGAAGGACTTCGACGAGGAGTGGCTCTGGATGGGCGGCTACGGCACCTGGAACGCCGCCATCCGCGTCTTCGCCTATCCCGAGATCTACCTGCTGCCGGAGCTGCGCCCGGTCACGGTTCCACCGGTTCCACCGGCTCCACCGCGGCCGATTGCCCAGACCAACGCGTACCGGCAGCTGATGACGGATTTGCGCAACCAGCCGAGGCTCACACCGGTGCAGGCGCGGGCCCTTGCCCTCCGCTATCACCAGACCCTGGCCCTCGACCTCGGCACTGTGCTGCCGGCCTCGTTGCGCCCGGAGGTCCTGACCATCACCGAGCAGATCACCGACTCTCAGCTGGCCGCCAGGCGCATGTTCATCCGCGACACTCTCTTCGCCGGCATCACCGACCCGTCAAAGGCGCCGAACTACGTTCAGGAGATCTTCTTCTTCGTACCCCTGGCCCTGGCCCTGCAGCTGCAGCGATCCGGGCAGTACCTGGAGGCGCTGGACTGGATCGAGACTTTCTACACCGACCATCTGGCGACCGGCGAACGCAAGATCTACCACGGCCTGGTGCTGGAGGAGAAGATCACCACCCAATACCAGCGCAATCCCGACAACTGGCTGCGGGTGGGCTTGAACC
>Ga0208081_1000014_pt1 | contig 39168 bp, 34 predicted proteins | sample NGESurshal092012_6_FD_184479 | JGI IMG/M metagenome (GOLD analysis project Ga0208081, IMG submission 184479) | Arctic peat soil microbial communities from Barrow, Alaska - NGEE Surface sample 415-1 shallow-092012 (SPAdes) | ecosystem: Environmental > Terrestrial > Soil > Wetlands > Peat ...
GTGCCGGAGCTCCGACCGATCCGGACGAGCAGATCGGTCAGCGCGGTACGGGCGAGCTGCCGCTTGAGCACTGCGATCAGGAATGCGACAGGTACAGCGAGAAATGCCACCGCCGCAATGGAGTCCAGCACGTCGAGCACCGGATCGGGGGCTTCTACCGCACCGCCGATCGCCGGGATCAAGGCGAAGGTGGCCGCGCAGATGGCTGCCACCGCGATCGGAATCTTCTGCCTCCGGACGGCCGGGCCGGCCGATCGGACCGTGAACACCCAGCGATACACATAGAGGACGACGAAGCCAACCGTTCCTACCGCGAGAAGGCCCTGGACGGTTTGCGTCAGAGCGTGGTCAGGCCAGGGACTCGGCCACCACGTGTCGGCCGGAAAATCGTGCCACTCCGGCAGTGATGTGGCGACGACGAGCCATGGGGTGCCCAGCAACCAGACGAGCATCAGGCGGAACATCCACCGGTCGCCGGCAGCGAGTGATCGATCGGGATAACGGAACAGCGCCCACCCGGCTGCCACCAGATAAGCCGGGCCCAAAACAGTGCTGGCCAACGGTAGCGGCCCACCACCCCATTCATTCGCCCAACTCAGTACCAGCAGAGCGGTGCAGGCGACCATTGCCAGCGCCGGCCCACCCTGACCCCGCTCGGCGCCCAGCACGACTCCGATGACAAAGAACGACACCGCCAGGAAGGTGGTGATGGCGGCCAACAATCGATCGTGCTGCCACAGCGGCCAAAGCCCGGCAGTCACCAGGATGGATACGGCCGGCGTCAGGGTGCCCAGCAGGAGCCACAACCCGCGGACAGAAATAGCCGGAACACCCATGACGGGCGAACCGGCTCGGACGTCCTGGGGCACCAGCACAAGATCCAGCGTGGATCGCACTATCCGCCAGCGGGAAATCCCGCGCACGGCCGCGGGCAAACCCGTTCCAGATCCAATGATCACCCTGTGTTCCCCGCCGACGAGTGCGGCGAAACTGTCCGCACGAGACGCGTCACGCCGCCTCGTCGAAGGGACCACCACATGCTGCACCTGGCAAACCCAGCCGTACCCGCACACATTGCGCATCCATCGGGAACCCCAGCCAACGGTCCTTTCCCGACCGAGACCGACGACCCCGCCGCGGATGAGGGGTGCGGCGGGGTCGTCGGCCAGCGGTCGCAGCAGCCTGTGCTCCACGTTGGGTGACACGTCGCTGCCGCCAATTGAGACCCCCTCCGTCACTCGGCAAGTTTAGAGGGACATATTCGACTTCTCTATCACCGGGGGTCACATCCTGTTTTCGCTATCACCCAAACAGCCTAACGACAGGTCGGCGTGAGCCGTCATGATGTTCGCGTGGCATTGCTCTCGGGCGCACACCACGCCTGCGGCTTACCCCTGCTCGGGGCGAGCCCTCTGCTGATGTTCGGCGGGCGACATGCGGCCACTTGGCAACGACGTCAAATCTGCTCGGCCGCGCAAAGTCGGCGCGAATGCGCTGGTGCCGGACTGGTTCGCAACGAATGTCGTCGAAATGGAGGTTCATTCGTGCCAATGGGAATGAGTGACCGCGAGCACGACATCATCATGTGGCGCGACCTGCAAAATCAGCGACGCAGCAGAGCCTGCGGACAAGAACCACAATCGGGCGGCTGCCTGCCCAAGTTCCTGCTCGCCGTCGTCGTATTCTTCGTCCTGGCCTACGCGGCGGCGCACCTTCCCGGCGGTGCCAACTCGAATTCGTGCAACGGTCAGGATTGCCGCAGCGATGGAACAACGTCGGGGGTACCTCCAACATCGTCCGCCCTGACGCAAGGCCAGTTGACATCGGATGATCAGGCGCTGGAACTGCTGCGAGCCGAAGCCAGACCGCCGATCGAAGCACAACTGATCGACAAATGGGTACCGCAGATCGGGTCTTATGAAGTCAACGGCGACACGTCCGAAAAGGACATTCTCAGTAGCCAGCGCACCCAACAAACTCAGTTCCAGGCACTACTTTTGATGACCGACGACTACACCACCGCCACCCCGGGCTATTGGGTGAGCATTGCACCCGTACCCTCGGAATCCGCTGATGGTGCGCTGGCCTGGTGTGCCGACCAGAATCTCGCTCTTGATCATTGTTTCGCGCGGTTCATCACCCACGACCCCGCGGTCACCGATATCAGCAAGCATTGAGCATGCCGACTGGTACCTACTGGTACCTAGGCGATCGCCTTACCGGTCGGCGGAGGCGCCAGGAAACCCGCTCGCACCGCCGACCCGCCGGCGATCACGGACGCCACGATGGTGACCAACGCGCCCAACAGGAAGGCGGCGGCCTCGCCCGGCGCCAGCAGGTCGAGCTGCGTCCCCACGGTGGCGGCGGCCACCGGAACACCGAGCTGCGCGGCCGCCAACACACCCAGGCTCAGCGGCTGCCCGAGGACCCGCATGACGGCGTGCACGACGATGGCTCCGAGCCCCAGCAGCAGCCCCAGCCCGATCACCGAGGGGTGCCGGCCCAGATCACGCAGGTCCAGCGAGCAGCCCAACCAGACGAAGAACAGCGGCCCGAGGAAACCCTCGGTGAGGGCGAAGAGCTGATGGGCCAGTCGCCGCGGCTCCCCGACCGCGGAGACGGCGAGGCCGAGCGCGAAACCGGCCAGCATGATCGAGACATGGGTGGCCTGGGCAAGCGCGGCCAAGGCGAACAAGGAGATCAGGCTGATCCGCAGCTCCAACGCGAACTTGCGGGTTTCCGACACGTTGTGCAGCTGCTTGCGCGAGCCGGATCGTTCGGCGGCCCGGAGCAGGAAGAAGACCAGCACCGCGGCCGCCGACACCAGCAGCGCACCCACAGCGGCTCGTGCCGCGTTCGCCGGGTCGATCACCAGTGGCAGCGCCACGATGCAGGCGGTGTCGGCCAATGCGATCTGCGGCAGCAGGGCCACCACCGGCGGGCCGCCCAAGCGCAGGGAGTCGACGATGGGCAGGATCAGCGCCGCCGACGACGAGGCCATCAGCACCACGTAGAGCGGACCGTTCCCGGTGTCGAACAACGCGGCGAGGCCGAAGCCGACCGCCGTCGCCAGGATCGCCACCAGCCCGGCGCGCAGCGCTCCGGGACCGAGCGAGGACCGCATCGCCGGGTCCCGCATCGGCACGTGCGAGCCGGCCACGAACATGATCAGCGCAAAGCCGATGTCGGCCAGGAATGTGAACGTCGGATCCGCGGAGTCCAGGTAGCCCAACAGCGTCGGTCCGAGGATGATCCCGGCGAGCAGTTCTCCGACGATGACCGGCAGGTGTGTCCGTCGTGGCAGCGCCAGCAGGGGCCCGAGCACCGCCACCAAGGCGATCACGGCGAGCGTCCCGAAGTTCATCCGACACCTTCTCGCCCGTCCGCCCACCAGCACCGATCAACACTGACCTTGTTCAGTATTGATCTTCGGTGATCGTCCCGCAGTCAACCTCCGACGGGTCCTCGCGCTCGCGATCGGGCCGGGCCGGGCCGAGCGAGTTTCCGGGCCGCGCGAGTTTCCGGGCCGCGCGAGTTTCCGGGCCGAGCGAGTTTCCGGGCCGAGCGAGTTTCCGGGCTGAGCGAGTTTCCGGGCCGAGCGAGTTTCCGGGCCGGCCTACAGCAGGGAGTCGTCGTGCTGGGCGGTCAGCGGACCCCCGGCGTCACCGGTGTTCGTCACGCCGGCGGGCTCGATCAGCATCGCCTGCACCTCGCCGTCCGCAATCGGGCAGTGCTCGACCCCCCGCGGCACCACGAACAGCTGCCCGGGGCGCAACGCCACATCCCCGTCCCGCAGTTGGATCGTCAGGCTGCCATCGATGACCAGGAACAGCTCGTCGGTGTCCTCGTGGGTGTGCCAGACGAACTCGCCCTTGATCCGCACGAGCTTGATCTCGTAGTCGTTCAGCCGGGCGATCACCTTCGGCGAGAAATGCTCGGAGAACAGCGTGAACTTGTCGGCCAGATCGACCGCGCGGTTGACCATCGTCTCAGTATCCCGACCACGATCCAGCCCACGCAGACCTCGCCCGCTTCGTGACGGCCCCGGTGATCTCCATGTGGGGACTCGGACGGGGGCCCAGCACCCGCCATGGTCACCGGCCGGTGATCACCACGAAGGACAACTCTCGGGCTGATCGACGACGAATAGTCCGACCCGGCGACAGCTACAGGCTGAACCCGGCAACCACCGGCAGGTGATCACTTCCGTCGGCGGCCAGCACCTGGTCCGACACCACGGTCAGGCCGCGGCTGAGCACGTGATCGGGCCGGGTCATCGGGAAAGCGGTGGGCCAGCTGAACCCGAAGCCGCCGTCCACGCTCTGCCGGGAGTCGGCCAGCTCGCCGGTCAGCGAGCTCAGCGCGGGATCGGTGGACGCGGTGTTCAGATCGCCGAGCACGATGACCCGCTGCGCGGTGTCGGCCGCGACCAGCGCGGCGAGTTCGCTGACCCCCTGGTCCCGGGCGGCGGTGTCACCGGGCCGGACCGACGGCAGGTGCACGACGTACACCGAGAGGTCGCCGTCGCTGCGATGGACCGTCGCATGCAATGCGCGCGGCCAGCCGAGACCGAGCTCCAGCGGTGTCACGGTGCCCAGCGGCCACTGCGACCACAACCCCACGGTCCCGACGCGTTCGCTGTACTTGTACTGGCCGTCCAGCGCGGCCGCGGCGTCGTCGCCCGCGGTGCCGGACAGCTCTTGCACGGCGATGATCCCCGCACCGGTGGCCATCAGCTGCCGTACCGAGGCAACCGGATTGGCGTTGGCCGCGCCGATGTTCTGGGTGGCCACGGTCAGGTCGGTGACCCGACCGGCGCTTGCGGTCGGGGTCAGCTGCGGGATGAACACGGCCGACCACACCACCGAGGCAGCGACCACGGCCGCCAGCCCCCACCAGGCCCGGCGGATCAGCGCGGCCACACCGAGCAGCACCAGCAGCAGCGCGCTCCACGGCAGGAAACTGGTCCACGCCGCGCCCACGCCGTTCAGCGATGGGATCAAGGGCGCGAAGCCGATCCCGGCAGCGACGACCGCCGCGGCCACCGCGATCCCGATGCCGTGCCTGCTTCGCCGTCGACGAGCCGGAGGCGGGGTCGTCATCGGCGGTGGCGTCGGGGTCAAAGGGGTATGGCCGGCCGGGTACCGGCGCAGGGGCATCGTTTCGGGGGTCACCATGCGGGGACGCGCGAGAGAGCGGTCGGGTTGCCCGGCACGGCCGTTCTCGGCGACGGTCAGCCTGTGATCGGTGCCGCGGATCGCGGGGCCGGACGGCTGGGCTCGATGCGGGCGCCGGCCGCGATGGCCGTCGACCATGCCGAGGTGATCACCACGGCAACGCCGGTGCGCACCGCCCCGCCGTCGCCCGGCCAGAGCAACAAGGCCAGCGCGGTGACGGCCGTACCGGCGCTGTACCCGGCCCATCCCCTGCGACCGCAGCCCACAAACCGGCGAGCGAAGACCAGGCACGCCCCGATCAGGGCGCCGAACGCGACCGGCGGAGCCGCCGCGTGCACCGCCGCATGCCAGCTCAGCTCCCCGATCCCCGGCCCGGTGCCGGGCGGGAAGCCCAATCCCGGATCGCCGACGAACACCCCGGTCACGATCAGCCCACTCCCGTACACCGCGATCAGCAGCGGACCCCACGTGGCGGCGGGGCGGAGCACACGACGCAGCCCCACCGCGAAGGCCACCGACATCGCGCCGACCAGGACAAAGTCGGTGATCTGAATCCAGCCGCGCTCACCCAGGCTCAACGCGCTGATCGGGTGGCGCGAGGGGTCGAAGCCGTCGCGGGTCAAGGCCTGCACGGCGATGACGGTGACGAACACCGGGCCGGCCACCACCCCGCACACCAGCAACGCCCGGGTGGACCGGGCCGTGGGGGGATCGACCACCGTCGCCGTGTGGCCGGCCCGCTGCCGGCTCATCGGGCCATTCTGCCGCGCGGTTGGTCGGCAAGGCCCGTTGCCGGGAGCTGGTGACCGAGGCGGCTCAGCGAACGATCTTGAACTGGAAGATCGGCGTGCCGAGTGCACTCATCAACCGCACCCAGATGGGCAGCAGCATTTCCGATCCGCGCGCGGTGGTGATGTCCCCGAGGTCGATCACGTCGGTATGACCCAGGCTCTCCAACAACGTGGTGACGGTCGCCTTCGCGTCGGCGTCGTTGCCGGATACGAAGACCGAATGATCACCGCCGGCCAACTGTTTCGGATCGGCCATCAACGTCGCCGCCATCGTGTTCAGCGACTTCACCACCCGCACCTCGGGGAGGGCGCGCTGGATCTGCTCGCCCAGCGAATCGGTGTCCTTCACCCACAGGGAGGGCGGGAAGCCCTGCGAGAAATCCAGTGGATTGGAGATGTCGATCAGCACCTTGCCACGGAGGTTGTCCGCGCCGGCCGCGGTCAGCGCCGGCAGGGATCCGCTGCCGCCGGTCGCGTTCAGCACGATCTCGCCGTGCCGCGCGGCCTGCTCGAACGTCGCGAGAGTGACGTCCGGGTGTTCGGCGTGCCAGGTGGCGAACGGCGGATTGCCCATGCCATCGGGCTCCGTGCGCGCCGTCGTCGCCGCCGGGTCACGCGTACCGACCGTCACGCTGTGCCCGAGCTCGGCCAGCCGCGCTGCCATCGTCCTGCCCACGGATCCGGTTCCGATGACACCGATCTTCATGGAATTCCCCTCGTCACCAGCCATAGACAGACAGGTTTGTCTGCCTCGCGGAACAGTAGCGGATGACGCCGACGGCCGCAATGGGCCATCCGCAGCTGGCGATCGGAGCTTCAGCGGTATCACCGGCCGTGATGCCGGCGGCACAGTCGGCACGCGGACCGGCTTGCCTGGACCTGCACATAGACAGACCAGTCTGTACCATCAGCGAGAGGCTCGAGTCCGTCCTGGAGGTGCAGATGAGTGTGGCGCCGCCCGTTGCGACGTCCCCGGCCAGGCGGCGCATCCTGTCCACCGCGTCCGGGTTGTTCTACGCCCGCGGACTGCGCGCGGTCGGCGTGGACACCATCATCGCGGAGTCGGGAGTCGCCAAAGCGACGTTCTACAAACATTTTCCAGCCAAGGACGAGTTGATCATCGCCCACTTGGACATCGTCGACGAGGTGTGGAGCGGCCAGCTGCACGACGCCGCGCGGGCGGCCGGGGCGAGGCCCGCCGATCAGTTGGTCGGGCTGTTCGACGCGCTGGACACCGCGTGCCGACGCGACGGGTACCGGGGCTGCGGCTTCATCAACGCGGCCGCCGAAGCCCCGGCGGGCACCCCCGTGCACGATCGGACGGTCGCCCACAAACGCGCGGTGCTGTCCTGGATGACGGACCTGGCTCGCCGAGCCGGCGCCGACGACCCCGCGCGGTTGGCGCGCTCCCTGTCGCTGCTGCTGGACGGCGCGCTGGCCAGTGGCGCGCTCGACGCCGATCCTGAGGCGGCCGCGGTCGCGCGCACGACCGCGGCCCAGTTGGTCGCGGCCGCAATCCCCCGCTGACGGCGGCCGCCCGGAGTTGCGGTCGCCCGCTCCGCGGCCCGCCACGAGCGATCTGTCGGCGGCGGCGAACCGCTCGCGCTGTCTGCATCCGGGGTGGTCTACTCCCGTCATGAACCTGTTGATTCTCGGCGGGACCGCTTGGCTGGGAAGGGAAGTCGCCCACCAGGCGGTGGCAAGGGGCGATGCTGTCAGCTGCCTGGCAAGGGGCGCCGGCGGGCCCGTCGCGGACGGCGCAATCCTGATCGCCGCCGACCGGCGGGAGCCTGGCGCCTACGACCAGGTCAACGACCGGGAGTGGGACGCAGCCATCGAGCTCTCCTGGCAACCGGACATGGTGCGCGGTGCGTTGCGCGCGTTGGCCGGGCGGGTGTGGCACTGGACCTACGTCTCGTCGGTCAGTGTGTACGATTCGGACGCCCCGGCGGCGGCATCCGGAGACGATGAGAACGCCCGGGTGGTTTCGCCGACCGAACTGGAGCAGGTAGACCGCGAGCAGTACGGCGCGGCGAAGGTGGCCTGTGAACGAGCTTCGACCCGGGCTCTTGGCGATCGATTGCTGATCGCCCGCGCGGGCCTGATCGGCGGACCGGGTGATCACACCGGGAGGTCCGGCTACTGGGTGGCCCGCGCCGCTCGGGACCCGGCCGGCCGGCTCCTGGTTCCCGACTCCCCGGACCTGCCCACCCAGGTGATCGACGTGCGCGACCTTGCCTCCTGGTTGCTCGTTCAAGCGGCGGCCGGGACCACCGGAGTCTTCGACGTGGTCGGCCCCATCGTGCCGTTCGGGTCCTGGATCGAGCTGAGCCGTCGAGCTGCGGGCCACACCGGACCGGTGTTCCGGGCCGACCCGAACTGGCTGCTCGACCATGGGGTAGCCCAGTGGATGGGTCCGGACTCGCTGCCGATGTGGCTGGTGGGAGCGGGTGTCGAGGGTCGGTCGGGCGCCGCGGCGGCGGCCACCGGCCTGACCCACCGGCCGCGGGCGGACCTGCTGGCCGATGTCCTGCGCTGGGAACGCGAACAGGGCCTGGATCGCGAGCGTCCCGCCGGGCTGAGCCCGGCCAAGGAACGGGAGCTGATCGACGCTCTGACCGGCGCGGTTCGCTGACCCGCCCGCTCAAGGCGCGAGCGCCGCGGCCACGCCACCGAGGAACGGCCGGTCGAGCGAGCCCAGCACGCACCTGGCGAAGAGCCAGTGCCGCAACCGGCTCGCGTCGAGGTCCAGCAGCCCGGCCATCCGGTCGGCAAAACCGGCCGGGTCGGCGACGAGCCGGTCCGGGGAGTTGACCATGTGCTGCAACGGGTCATAGGTCGGGTCGCCGAGGTAGGGCTTCGGATCGATGACCAGCCACGGCTCCCGCCGGGCGGCCAGCACGTTACCGGCGTGCAGGTCGGTGCACAGAAGTACCGAACGTTCGGATGAGGCCGGCAGGCCCCGGAACAAGTCGGAGCCGGCCCGCGCAAGACCCGGATCGATTCGCGCTTCCGGTTGCGCTGCTGCAGATTTCCTCTCGAATTCGTCCGCCCACCAGCGGCACATGTCGGCCAGCGGGCGGAACGGATGACCCGGCGACGGCTCGATCCACAGCCGGCGCAGCTGACCCGCCACCACCTCGTCCTGCTCCTCGGCGGCTGCACTGGCCAGCGTGGTGCCGGGGTCGCAGGCCTCCAGCAGCAACGCGGTGGTACTCACGAGCACAGCCGAGTCGACGAGTTGCACGGCGCCGTTGCCGGCCCAGACCCGCAGCCCGTCGACCTCGTGCAGGGCCTCCAGATGCCGCCAACTGACCTTGAGGACGACCGTGGCACCGTCATCTGTCCTGGCAGGTGCCACCCACGAGGTCACGCCGCCGGGTTGAAACGGGCGGCCGAGCCGCAACGACCAGCGCAACGCCGGCCGCTCGACCATCGAGGGAAGCTCGGTGACCCAGCCGCGCAGCGCCGACCCCGGCAACTCGTGAAGCGCCAGCCGGCGTGCGAGGTTGCTGGGCAGTTCGAATTCCGACATGTCCGCATCATCCAGCGTGCGTCGCCGCGCACGGCACGCTCGACGGTGCGCTGCGCCCGTCGGCGAGTCTGCCGAGTTGCGCGGAGCCGGGCTGGGCTGGTCCAGAGGCTGCACCTCACTCACCACGCCCTGCGCCGCCGCGACCCACGCTGTGGCAATCAACACCTGGGCGTCGAGGAAACGCACCACGGGAGTCCAGCAGGTCTCGAGATTGTCCGGGCCCCGCGAGGCTCCGACGCCGTCGCCGCTCATGCCCAATGCTTGAACTGGGCTCAGCAGTGTGTGGAAGCGCCACCCCGCCATTTCATTGATCACGAGAAGACCGGCCAGCGACTGGCGCAGCCATCGGATCGCCCCCGGAAGGTCACCGATGCCCACTGCGGCGTGTCCCCTCATCGCCTCGGTGAAGAGCTGCGGGAGGCCAGCCACTTCGGCAGTCGCACTCCGCAGGCGCGGGCGCCGATGAGCTGAAGGTTGACCTCGTCCATGCCGGTTCAGCACGCAGGTGCCGATGCCACCCGTTTGAGTGGTCAGGGCTGTACGCCGTCGGCGAGTTGGGCGAGAGCGCGTCCTGCCTGGGACCCCGGCCTCGAACCGGGTACCTGGCCGCCAGAACCAACATCCTCATTGTTGGGGCGCCCGGCATCGGCAAGACCATGCTCGCCATCGGTCTGGCCCGCAAGGTCGCCGAGGCCGGCCACCGCACCTATTTCACCAACGCCGCCGACCAGGGCTACCGCTCAGTTCACAATCCCTGCGACACAGTGGCGCCATGACCGTTCGCCGACGCGGCGTTTGACGCCGCGACCATCGCCCCCTGGCTGGGACACGAGGACGTCCGCACCAGCTCCCGCGCTACCTGCCCCCGCTAAACCTCAATCTTGTAAATGCGCCAGCTCGGATACAAAGTGGTGAGGGATGGCTTGCCGAAATACATGACCTCCACAAAGCCCTCGTCCTGCACAGTGACCTTATAGTTTGCAGACATCAAGTACTCTTTGGTCTCGCCTGCCACTGGCCTACCATCGCCTCGAATAAAGGTGATTTTACAGCCTCGATTATAGCTGTACGCCATTCAGTTTCCCCATTGTCTGCTCGGTGAGCACGAGTGCGCGATCGGTAGCAGCAAACTGCTACCAATGCTCGGTGAGCGCCAGCAGATCAACTGAGTGTTCGACGCCAACGTCGACGCGCAGAGCGGCGCCTACGCCACCGGTGTGCTGGCAGCGATCCGCGAGGTCACCCTCCCTTGGTCCCCGCTGCCGAGGTCCGTGGCGACCGACCAGGCCGCAGATCCCGTCAAAGGTGGATGAATCTGGAACCCAACTCAGTTTGGCCCAGAGATATCTACTGACGCAGTCGATTCGGCGCTGCGGATGATCCACCACGACGACCCCGCGTTCGGGTACCGGTTCATCGCCGACGAACTGCCCGCCCGAGGCATCGCCACCGGCGAAACCGCGTCGCCCGCAGCATTGCCACGCGCCGCCGGCCATCCGCCGCCACGATCAGCCTTGATCTCCTCATCCAGGATGTGGTGCAGATACAGGACGTTCCCTCCGGTGAGCGACCACATCCGGCGAACAGCCTCGTCCTGCACGTGGGCGCCCAGCACCGCGCTGAGCAGCTCCGCCGTTTCCTCCGTCGACAATGGCTGCAACTCCAGTCGAGTCAGCCGACCGTCCATCCACAGCGACGTGATCGACTCGGGCGCCACTTCCCTGACCGGACCGTGAGCACGACGCTCGCCGCGTTCTGCAGGACCAACTGGTGCACGGGAAGGCCGATTGGTCGTCGAGAAGGTGCGCATCGTCCACCCCGACGACCACGCCCGCGTCACCCGCGCCGTCCAGCCCTGCGTCCATCGCTGCCCGCAGCATCAGCAGCGGATTGCCGCCGCTGCCGCCATTCCGGTACCCGGCGAAGGCACCTAACGGCAGGGTCGTGGTGGTTGGGCGCCCCGGCCAACGGCACCGGCGGCTCCGGGATGTCCCCGATGTCCGAGAACCGCGCCGCCGCTACCGTCGACTGCATGAGCACTCTCGACGACTGGATCATGCGCGCGGCCGGCGACCTCGCCCTGCCCCCCGATTCGATCACGGCCGACCTGCGTATCGAACTACTGGATGTCACTCGTGATGTCGCCCATGGCGTTGCCCGGGTGGCGGGCCCGCTGACCTGCTACCTGATCGGGCTCGCGGTCGGTCGCGGAGACCCTCCCCATGCCGCGCTCGCCACACTCAAGGCGTCCTTGGCCGCACAAGTGGTACGTCAGAACGAAGAATCGGACACGCATGTGGAGCGGGAATCATGAGCTGGTTTTCGTGGATCTTCTTCGGCGCGCTGGCCGGCTGGGTGGCCTCGCTCGTCCTGCGCGACAAGCGACGCGGCTGCCTGACGAACATGGTGACCGGCATCCTCGGCGCGGTGCTGGCCGGGTTCATCTACCGCTGGGCAACCGGCGTTCCATGGAACTTCGACTGGGACTGGGCCAGTTTCGGGGTGGCGTGTCTGGGCGCGCTCGGGCTGCTCTTGGTGATCAATCTGGTGACCCGGACCGGCAGCCGGTCTTAGCCAGGAACGAGGTCCCAATCGAGCGCGGCGGCCCTGGAGGACAGCGCACCGGCACACCGACTCGGTGCTACCGCACTACCGGTGGGCGCCGCGCCTGCGCCGGCCGAACAGCATCAGCAACCCGCCGCCGAGTACCAGCGCCGCCCCGACCCGGAGCATGGACTCGATCGGCGAGCCGGTCGTCGCCAACGCGGATTCGTCGGACTGCTCGGAGTCGTAGGCGGTGTCGTAGATCTCGTCGTAGGTCTGGTCGTCCACGATGATCTGCTCGTCCACGAACTCGTCTGACGTCTCGCTCAGAATCGACCAGGTGACCGCCAGGATGACCGTCGGGGTGGAATCGCTGGTGGTATCCGTCGTCGTGGTATCGGTCGAAGTGGTGTCGGTCGAAGTGGTGTCGGTCGTCGTGGTGTCCGGGGCGATGCCGGCTGACGTCGTGTCCGGGGTGGTCGTGCCCGACGTGGTGGTGTCCGCTGCTGTCGTGCCTGACGTGGTGGCAGTGGTGGCAGTGGTGGCAGTCGTGGGGGTCGAACTCGTCTCGGTCGTGATCGGCGGTGGCGCGGTCAGCGCGAAGTCCAGCCCGGTGACGGCCGCGTCGACGACGTCGAAGGTCTGCGTGAGCGGGCCGTCGGCGGCGTACCCCTCCGGCAGCGACGGCACCACCGAGTACCCGGTGCCCGGCGGCACCGGCGGGCAGGAATAGGCGCCGGACGAATCCGTGACCGCCGAGCCGATCGGCGTGCCGGTCGGACCGAGGCAGCTCACGGTGGCCCCGCTCACCGGCGTGCCATCTGCCGTCACCGTCCCGATCGCCGGGTACTTGATCAACGTCAGGTCGAAGTCGACGCCGGTGGCGTTCGACGCCACGAGATCGGCGTCACGCTCGCTGGGCCCGACCGGCTGGTAACCCGCCGGGGTGGCGGCGCGCACCGTGTACTCCCCCGGAGCCAGCCCGTCCAGGCTGTAGGTTCCGTCCGCGCCGGTGCTGACCGTCCCGACGACCACGCCGCCGGGACCCAGAATGCCCAGCCGCACGCCCGCCCGGCCAGCGGTGCCGCCGATCGTCACGATGCCCGATACCGCGCGGGTGAGCGTGGCGAAGCCCGTGGAGTAGACGGGAAATCCGGAATGTCCGGTGAAAACAAAGGTGAGCGTGCGGAGCGGCACCTTCGGCTGGAACCAGCCACTGGCTCCAGTGGTGTCCAGGGCCGCTGTATTGCCGCTGAGAATGCCGGTGGCCGGATCCCAGGTCGGCAGGTCGAACGGCGCATTTACGCCCGAGCAGGCACTCGGGCGGGGCGAGGGGATATCGCAGAAGTTGAAGACGCCCGCGAACCCGAGGTCGGCGACCGCGACAGGAAGCCCTCCCGGGCCGGTGGCCTGCACCTGGACCTGGGCGGCGTCAATGTCGGAGAGCACGAAACCCCAGCCGGCCGCCGGCGTCGGATAGGCGAAGGTGTAGGTCGTCGTGGAGGGGCTGGAGGCGTTGTCCGCGGCCGGCCGCTGGTTGAGGTAACCCTTGTTCCGGCTGCTGCCGTACACCTGGCCGAACGGGGTGGCTGCGGTCAGGAAAGCGCTCGCCCCGGACGGGATGCCGGCGTCGGCACGGGAATTGGAGGTGAATGTCGCGGCCGGGAAGGCAGCAGGAATGGTCATGGTTCCCGTGTACTGACCACCGGTTCCCGCGAGGGTGAAGGCGCCGTGTACCGGGCCGGGCGCAGCGGCGGCCGGAGCGGCCGCGACCAACAGTGTCGAGGCGACCAGACCGAGCACCGCAGCGGCGGCCGCCCATCGCCGCGACCCACGCGTCCGCACGATCATGCCGAAGAGAACTTCATCGCCACCGGTAGCCCCTGCCCGCCCGTCAGCACACCGTTCCCGTGCCCATCATCCGGACTATAGACGACGGTCCCATCCCAGGTCATTGGTGCTGCCCGAGCAACGGGATGCATCACCTTCGCGGGTGATCGGGCAGTCTGCCGCGCCGCCGACATGATCACTCGTTCAGCGCCGAGTGGGCCACCGGCCGGCAGGACGCCTTGTTGCGGGTTTCGGGTCGATCGGCGCAGCGTAGGGTCAGGTGATGAGGCCACTGCGGTCTCGACGGAGGAGCGACTATGTCCGACAAGTCCCCACGCCAAACCATGACGAAGAAACCCGCCAAGACAATCAAGGAAAAGCGCGCCGAGAAGAAGGCCAAGACACATTCGGCCGAAACCTTCGAACCGGTCCACAAGGCCGTCAAACGCTGATTCCGCGCTGATTCTTCCCTGCTCGATGCCCTGACCATTTCGGGGACTGGTTGGTTCAGTCCGTCACCGATCGTCGAATTCGTCCGCGGCACCTGCCTGCGCGCGATTGGCCAGCACCTGCAACTCGTCCCAGACGGCGCGCGCGCGGTCCACGCAGACGACAACCAGATCACCCGGATTCGCCGACTCGACGGCGACCTTGGTGGCCTCGATCTCGTCGAGCACGACCTCATATTGCTTGAGCCGGCAGCCTTCTGCCTGCGCCTGCCTGGCGCCCTGCACGATCAAACCCGCGGTTTCCCCCGGCGCACGGCCGCGCAACCGGACGTCCTCGCGGACGATGATCCGGTCGAAATGCCGAGCGGCCTCCCGGCCAAGGTCGATCATGTCCTGATCGCGGCGGTCGCCGGCGGTGGCGACGACGCCGATACGCTGCGGTCGTTCCATTGGCGTGGTGTCCTCGAAGAACCGGTCCACGAAATCGCCCAGCGCCACCATGGCCGGGGCGTTGTGGCAGTAATCGACGATGACCTTGACGCCCTTGACCTCCGTCATATTCATCCGGCCCGGCGCCGAATAGTAGGACGGCGTGAACGAGCGCAGCCCGCCCCTGATGTCCTGCAGGTGCGCGCCGGCGCAATACGCCGCGCCCGCCGCCGCCATGGCGTTCTGCACGTTGAACATCGCCTTGCCACCGAACGTTGCCGGCAGCAGATGCGTGTAGGCCAACGGCATCCGGCGCCGGCCGTGCACCAGCACGATCAGATCGCCCAGCTCACTGGGTTCCAGGATCACGGCCTTGCCACCCCGCCGGCAGTGGTCGGAGATCATCCGGTTGTCGGGCTTGAGCGAGAACCAGACCACCTCGCCCGAGCAGGCCCTGCGCATCCCGGCGACCAGCGGATCGTCGGCGTTCAGCACGGCGGCGCCTTGTTTGGGCACCGCCTCGACGATGACCTGCTTGACCTGCGCCAGTTGCTCGACGGTGTTGATGCCACGCAACCCCAGGTGGTCCGGCGCCACGTTCAGCACCACGGCCACGTCGTTGCGGGAGTAGCCGAGCCCCTCCCGCAGGATCCCGCCGCGCGCCACCTCGAAGACCGCGAAATCGACCCGCGGGTTCTGCAGCACCATCCGCGCCGACCGCGGCCCGGAGGCGTCGGACTTGATCACCAGCCGGTCGTCGATGACGATGCCGTCGGTCGAGGTCATCCCGACCTTGCGGCCCATGCCCTTGAAGATGTGTGCGATCATCCGGCTGGCGGTGGTCTTGCCGTTCGTCCCGGTGACCGCGATGATCGGGATCCGCGCGCTGATGCCCGGCGGGAACATCAAGTCCACAACGGGTTTCGCCACGTACTGCGGCTCGCCGATGGTCGGGTGGGAATGCATCCGGAAGCCGGGCGCCGCGTTCACCTCGCAGATCGCGCCGCCGGTTTCGCGCACGGGTTGGGTGATGTCGGGGCAGAGGAAGTCGATGCCGGCGATGTCCAGCCCGACGACCCGCGCCGCCTCCTCCGCGATGTCGATGTTGTCCGGATGCGCCTCGAACGTCCGGTCGATGGAGATGCCGCCGGTGGACATGTTCCCGGTCAGCGCCAGCTTGACCATCTCGCCGCGCGGCGGGACGTCGGTCATCTCGTAGCCCTGGTCCTTGACCAGTTCGACCGCGCCGTCGTCGACCTCGATCCGGGTCAGCACCTTCTCGTGCCCGACGCCGCGGCGCGGGTCGGCGTTGGTGGTCTCCACCAGCCCAACGACCGTCTTCACCCCGTCACCGATGACGTGCGCGGGCACCCGTTCGGCGATCGCGATCATGTGCCCGCCGACCACCAGCACCCGGTAGTCCTTGCCGGTGATGAAGGACTCGACCAGCACGTCGCCGCGTCGGGACTGGTCATAGGCCTCGCTGAATGCAGCGAGCACAGCGGCATCGTCTTGCAGGTTGATGGCCACGCCGCGGCCGTGATTGCCGTCCAGCGGCTTGACCACCACCGGATAGCCGATCCGCTTGGCGATTCGCACCGCGTCGTCGGCGCGGCGGACCACCTCCGACGTCGGCACCGGCAGGCCCGCCGCGGCCAGCAGCCGGTTCGTCAGCTCCTTGTCCGAGGCGATGTCCACGGCCAGTGAGGACGTCAGCGACGTCATGGTCGCCCGGATCCGACGCTGGTTGACCCCGTGCCCGAGCTGCACCAGGGACCCGGAATTGAGCCGCTGCCAGGGAATGTCGCGGGAGATTGCCTCTTCCAGGATCGCCTGGGTGGACGGACCGAAGGCAACCCGCTGGCTGGTCCGCAGGAACTCGTCGCGCTCGGCCGCGAAATCGAATCCGTCATCGTCGAGCTTGTGGTCCGGCACCAGGTGGTTGACCAGCCGGACCGCGAGCCGGCCCGCCATCGTTCCGACCGTCTCGTCCAGGTAGCCGTAGATCACGTTGTAGACGCCGGTCTCGCCGGTGGACCTGGTCTTGCCGCGGGTCATCTCGTGCCCGGCCAGGCGTTGGATCTCCAGCGCGACGTGCTCCACCACGTGACCGGCCCAGGTCCCCTCCACCAGTCGCTCGACGAAGCCGCCGTCCCGCCCGCGCGAGCACTGGTGATCCTGCAGACCCGGCAGCAGCGCCATCAGTTCTTCGGTGAAGCCGGGCATCAGGTCGGTGGGGTAGTCCTCCAGCCGGCCGATGTCCACCACCAGGTGCACCGCCGGCTCGTAGGAGTAGTAGTTCGGGCCGCGATAAACCCGCGACTCCCGCACCGTGATGTCGGGCTCGTGGGTCGGCGCCGTCGGGACTTGGGTGGATGTCGTCGCCGTCATCAGCGGGGTGCCTCTCCGATCAACCGGTCCGAGTCCTGCGGTGCAAGCGATTCTCTCCCCCGCCCTCCCACCCCCGCGCTCGGGGGGCGTGCCCCGTGGCGGCGCGGATCAACGTCGTCGGCGCGGATGAAGAGGTCGACTCCGGTCCCTCTGTTCCCATAACCGCGACGTTCATCCGCGCACTGCTCGACGACCGGAATCGGCTCGGCAGCGGGACCGCGCCTGACCGGCACGATCGCCACACCGCGCTCAGGACGACGCCGGCCTGCGCCGCAGCTCCGAGGTGGTTTCGTGGGCACCCTCGGCGGCGATCCGTCTGGTGCGCGGACGCGTGCCGGCCGGCACGTCGGCGACCGTCGCGATCAGCGGGTCCCGGGTGATGTCCGGCAGACCTGGTGCCGACAGCAGGCGGCGCGTGGTCAGGTCGAACACCGCGCCGCGCGGCAGGGTGTGCAACTGGATACCGGACATCATCAACGGCTGGGTGCCGGTTGCCGTGTAGGCCGTCGTGACCACGTCGGACCCGTCGAAGATCGTCACCACCCCCCGGCCCTTGACCTCCAACGTGCCGTCCGGACGGACGATCGCCGCGGTGTCCTCGTCGATGCCGACGCCGAGCTGCGCAGGGTTTCCGGCGACCAGCGCCAACATCCGGCCGAACCGGTTGCGCTGGGTGAAGTGCTGATCGACGATCATCCCGGTCAGCAGGCCCAGCCCCTCGGACACCTGGCCGACTCTGAACTTCGGGGTCGCCCCGCCGCTGCCGAACGAGACCATGTGGGTGGAGCAGATGCTGGCGCCGGCCGACGTACCGGCGATCAGCCCCCCGCGCTCGTGGGCCGCGACGATGGCCTTCCCCAACGGGGTACCCACCACCACGGTCGCCAGCTTGACCTGGTTCCCGCCCGTCATGAACACCGCGGTCGCCCGGTCGACGGCGGCGATCAACTCCGGGTTGGCCGCGTGCGCGCGGCTCTCCGGCCGGATGCCGACGACGTCGGTGACGCCCAGCGAACCGAACAGTTGCAGGTAGGCGTGGGTGATCTCGTCACCGAGCGAGGACGCCGTGGAGATGACGACCAGCGCGGCCTTGGGCCCACCGGCCAGTTTGACGACCTCACGCAGGATGGTCATCCGGCCCAGCTTGTCCTCGGCACCCCCGATGGGCATGACGACCCCGCGCCCGCCGGGCCGACCGGCCTCCGGCGCTGGCTCGTCGTCAGGAGCCGCGGAGAACTCGCCGTCGAGCTGCCAGCCGTCCTGATGCTGCGGGATCAGGCCCACGTCAGGCGACCCGTCACCGGGTCCTGGGTGCGTGGGCATACCCGACAAGGTAGCTGGCCGACCGGCCGCAGAGGCTCATCCACGGACGAACGTTGCTCTCGGCACCCGAGCCGACCCCCTGCTGCAGCACGAGCAACGCACACAAAGCATGAGCATCGCGCCGCCGGCGATAGCAGCGCACGGGCCGAGGCCGGCGGGTCAGGCCGTCCGGCCCGAGGCCCGTTCGGGATGGATCCGGATGACGACGCGTTCGTCGCGGATCATCGCCGCGCGGTAGTCGGCCCAGTCCGGGTGCTCGCCCGCTATCGCCCGGTAGACCGTGACGAGCAGGTCGAGCGCTTCGGGCTGGTCGACGATCTCGGCCCGCCCGTCGATCTGCACCCACGACCCGAAGAACGCCTCGGTGAAGATCAACACCGAGACCTCCGGGTCACGCCGGATGTTGCGGACCTTGGCCAGCGGGGACCGGCTCGATATGCACACCGCGCCGTCCACCAGGCCGGAGTTGACCAGCGACATCTGCGGCCGGCCGTCCTTGCGGCGGGTGGACAACACGGTCCGGTCATGGGTCCGGACGAAATCCAGGGCATCCTGCACGTCCATCCGCACAGTGTCGTCGACGGAGGGCGTCCCCGGGAGCACCGCCGGTGAGCATGGTCGGGGAGCATCGCCGGACGCACGCACTTGAATGCTCACCGTGCGTCGATCACAGGGCCGATCCCCGAGCCGATCCCGGGCCGACCCGCGCGCCCCCCTTGCAGACCAGGCCGCTCGGATACCGTTGACCGCACGGGTCGGCTGTGCGGCACCGCGCGGTGCGCCGATGGGCGATCACCGCACCCGCACACCACCACCAGCGGAAACGAAGGGGCAGGCGAGCTGCGAAACATGGCCGAGAACTCATCCGGCGCCGGCTCCCACCTGATCGGCCTGATCCGCTCCACCATCCCGCCGATTCATCCCGGCGGGCGGCCGATCATCCTCGGTGCGGCTGCGGCCACCCTGGGTGCGAGGTTCGCGCTCCGCGCCGTCGGGCTGAAGCGTGCCGGGTCGGCGGTCGGCAGGCTGGGAACGGTGGCGACGCTCGGATCCGCGGCGTTCTTCCGGGCTCCGCGACGGGTTCCGCCGACCGACCAGAGGAAGATCGTCGCGCCCGCCGACGGGCTGGTGTCGCTGATCCAGGAGGCCGCACCGCCGCCTGAACTCGGCGTCGATCCGACCCCACGGCCGCGGGTGTCGATCTTCCTGTCGATCTTCGATGTGCACGTGCAGCGGATCCCGGTGGACGGCCTGATCACCAGGGTGGCCTACCAGCCGGGCACCTTCATCTCGGCGGACCTGGACAAGGCCTCGGCGGACAACGAGCGGAACTCGCTGGTCATCGAGGCGACGGTGGGCGGTCAGCTGATCGTCACGCAGATCGCCGGGCTGATCGCGCGCCGCATCGTCTGTGACGTGGTCGCGGGTGAACCCGTGCTGGCCGGCAGCACCTACGGCCTGATCCGCTTCGGGTCACGGGTGGACACGTACCTGCCTCTCGGTACCGAGGTCGCCGTTCGGCAGGGCCAGCGCGCGGTCGGTGGTGAGACCGTGCTCGCCACACTCGACCGGCACGGCTCCTGATGAAGCGCCCGCGAGCCCGCGCCCGCGGCCGAGCAACCACGCCACCGCTCCCGGCAGGCGACTGCTGATGAGCGAATTCTGATGGGCGGCGTCCGCGGGGTGCGGTTCCTGCCCAACGCGATCACCGTGCTGGCGCTGTGTGCCGGCCTGACATCGGTGGCCTTCGCGATGAACGGTCAGTGGATTCTCGCGGTGGGTGCCATCGCGGCCGCTGCCATCCTCGACTCGCTCGACGGCCCGGCGGCCCGCCTGCTCCGCTCCACCAGCCGGATCGGCGCCGAGCTGGATTCGCTGTCGGACTGCATCTCCTTCGGCGTCGCCCCCGCGCTGGTCATGTACATCTGGATCCTGCGCGACCAGGCCCGCGGGTTCGGCTGGGTGGTGTGCCTGCTCTTCGCGGTGTGCGCCGCGCTACGGCTCGCCCGGTTCAACTCGTTGCTCGACGACGCCGAGCCCAAGCCGTGGGCAAAGGGATTCTTCACCGGCGTACCCACCCCGGCCGGCGGGCTGATCGTCACCGCCCCGCTGCTGCTGACGGTGCGGCTGGGCGACGACGGATTCTGGGCCCAGCCGTGGGCGGTGGCGATCTGGGTGGCGTTCATCGGGCTGCTGATGGTGTCCCGGGTGCCGTCGATCGCGCTGAAGTCCATCCGGCTGCCGACCAAGTTGATCCTGCCGATGCTGATCCTGCTGGTGATCGGCGTGTACCTGCTGTTCGTCGAGCCCGAGATCGTCACCGTGATCGGGATGGTGGTCTACCTGCTGCACCTGCCGTACGCGGCCTGGCGCTACAACCACCTGAAGAACCACCCGGAACTGTGGCGGACCTCCGGTGGTGTGCGGCGTCGCTCCACCCGGCGGGTGCGGTTGCGGATCCCCCGCCGTCAGCGGGTCGCCGGTCGCCTGCCGGACGGCTCACCGATGCCACGGCAGCGGCGCTTCGGCACCGAACGCCTGGGCCGCGCCAGGGGCGGGAACCGTCGACCGATGCAGTGACGACGCCTCGTTACCCTTGCGCGAAACCCGTCTCGCGCTGAGGAGTTCTCCCGATGCCGCATCCCCCGCTGCCCCCGCACCTGCTGGAGCTGCTCCGCGGACCCAATCCCTGCGTGATCGCGACGCTGCGGCCCGACGGTCAGCCGGTGACGGTCGCGACCTGGTACCTGCTGGAGGACGACGGTCGGATTCTGGTGAACATGGACGCCGGCAGGCGTCGGCTGGAGTACATCCGGCAGGATCCCCGGGTCAGCCTCACCGTGCTGGACGGTGACAACTGGAACACCCACGTGAGCATGCAGGGCCGGCTCGTCGACCTCACCGACGACAACGATCTGGCGGACATCGACCGGATCGCGATCCACTACACCGGCAATCCCTACGCCAACCGGTCGCGCGGCAGGGTCAGCGGGTGGATCGACATCGCGTTCTGGCACGCCTGGGGACCCGGCGCGAAACCCACGTCCTGACGCCGCCACACATCTCGGCGGGCAACCCGCGTCAGACCTCGAAACCCAGCCGCCGCGCGGACCTGGCCTTCTGCCGGCTGGTCCGCAGCCGGCGCAGCCGCCGGACCAGCAACGGGTCCTCGGCCAACGCGGCCGGGTTGTCGATGACCTCGTTCAGCACCTGGTAGTACCGGGTCGGGGAGAGATCGAACATCTCCTTGATCGCCTGCTCCTTGGCGCCGGCGTATTGCCACCACTGCCGTTCGAACGCCAGGATCTCCCGATCCCGGCGGGAGAGCCCCTCGGCCTCCGCCGCGTCCGCGCGCGCGTTCTCGCCGGAGGCCGGTGACGCAGCCGTGTTGTCCATCAATGGTCCTCCCCAGGGGCGATCGGGACGCGAGCACGCCGAACCACCGCATGCCGAATCACCAGGCGCCGAATCACACCGTTGTCATTTCAGGTTCGGCTCCATCAGAGCACGCGACGGTGCGCAGGTCCAGCGCATCGGGCGGTGTCGCCCCCCGGATCGCCGAGCCCCTCGGCGCGGACGCCTCGAGACCACGGGTTGGCCGGTCGACAGCAGCCCTGTCGACAGCAGCCCTGTCGACAGCAGCTCAGCGGTCTCGCCGTGCGCGGCCGCACCGCTGCGCCAGTACGCCTCAGCGGCGGTAGCGTTTGCCGAGCCGTCACCGCGAGCCGTCACCGTGAGCCGGCGTCGCAGGCCTTGCGCAGCCGAGTTCGGTCGGCGTGTGCGGCCCGGCCCGTAGCAGGAGGTTCCAATGGCGATCGCCGATCGGCCCCACGACCCCGACACCTCTGGCTCTGCCAGTGACGACATCGACACCTCTGGCTCTGCCAGTGACGACCCCGACACCTCTGACAACGACACTTCTGACAACGACAATGTCGGTCTGCCCACCTTCAGCTCGTCGGACTGGGTCGCCACGGCGGCACAGCTGGCGCAGCGCCGTCCGGATGTCGCCGTCGTGGGCGCGCCGTTCGACATCAACACGACCTACCGGGCGGGCGCCCGCTTCGGACCGAGGGCCGTCCGGTCCTCGGCCTACGACCCCGGCACCTACCACCTCGATCTCGGTCTGGAAATCTTCCAGTGGCTGGATGTCGTCGACGCCGGCGATGCGTACTGCCCGCACGGCCAGTCCGCACGTTCCCATCGCAACATCGAGGCCAAGGTCACCGATGTGCTGAAGGCGGACGCCTTCCCGGTGGTCGTAGGGGGCGACCACTCGATCACCTACCCCTCCGCGACGGCCGTTGCCTGCAAGTACGGCTGGGGCAAGGTGGGGCTGCTGCATTTCGACGCGCACGCCGACGCCGCCGACAGCATCGAGGGAAACCTGCACTCGCACGGCACTCCCATGCGCCGGCTGATCGAATCGGGGGCCATCCGCGGCCGCAATTTCGTGCAGGTCGGCCTGCGGGGATACTGGCCGCCCCCAGCAGTTTTCGACTGGATGCGCGAGCAGGAGATGACCTGGCACCTGATGCACGATGTCTGGGACCGCGGAATGCGACCCGTCATCGCCGACGCGATCGCCAGGGCCGGGGACGGTTGCGATTGGCTCTATCTGTCCGTCGACATCGACGTGCTGGACCCGGGTTTCGCTCCGGGCACCGGCACACCGGAACCGGGGGGGATGAACCCGGCCGACCTGCTGCGGGCGGTCAGGTCCATCGCCCTGGAAACCCCTCTGGTGGCAATGGACGTCGTGGAAGTCTCGCCGCCCTACGACCTCTCTGACAACACGGTGAACAACGCCCATCGGATCGTGCTCGAGACACTCGGCGCACTTGCCGCCAAGAGGCGCGAGCAGGCCGGTGGCGAGGTCACCAGACCGGGCACCCGGCCGGACCCAACGACCCTGCGGTACCCGGTGAATCCGGAAACCTGGTCCCGCCCCGACGGATCCGGCAACACCTACACCGACGCCGACCACCATCTGCACGGCGAACGGCATGACCACACCTGACGGTCCACTCGGGACGTCAGGGCAACGTCAGGGCCGCGTCGGCGCGGTGGTCGCTGCCTGCCCGACTGCGGAGCCTGCCGCCGACACCGACTGATCGGCACTGGTCGGCGCATTGCCCCTCGTTGGGCCGGCTGAGGACGGAGGGGTGGTCGGAGCCGTGCTCTGCTGGGCCGGCTGGGACGACACCGTCGGACTCTGCGTGACCGTCTGCGTGACAGTCGTCGACGGCGCCCGCGAGGTTGCCGGTGACGTGACGGTCACCCTGGTCGGGTCGGTGGACGTGCCGGACGAGCCGTTGCCACCGAGCACCGAGAGGCCGGAGTCGCCGCCGGACAGCGGCGCACCCTTGACGGTCTCCACCAACGTCACGGTGGCCAGCGCGCCGGCGAAGATCACCCCGGCGGCGGCCACCCCGGCCAGCGCCGCGGTCAGCGTGCGTCCCTTGCCGCGGGCGCGAGGTGGGCGCACGGCCGGCGGGATCACCGCCGGCATCAGCACCGTGAGGTCGTCATCCGGCGACGCGGCCCGTGCCGGACGCGTGGCAGCATGCTCGCCACCGGACACGGAAGCGGTCGCCGCAGTCGTCTCGTCGCGCGGGCGCACGAGCTGCAGCGCCCTCTTCATCTGCCGCCTGGTGACGAGCAGTGAGTGGCTGTAGATCGCCGCCCCGACGCCGGAGACGATCGACGCCAACGCAGCACCGACCAGCGTGCCGGCGACTCCCAACCGGGAGCCGATCAGCGCGGCGGTGACCGCGGCCGCGGTACTGGCCACGATCTGGGTGAGCGAGAGACCGAACTTCCCATCCTCGTCGTCGCTGTCGGCGGTCCCGCCGAGAGCGGCGGTCGGTGCGGCCGAGGCGGCGTGCACAGTGGCAGCCGTCGCGACAGGGATGATTTCGGTCGGCAGGTCAGGCGATGGAAAACGGCGTGGGGTGGGTGATCGGTCGGGCAGTGTCCTACGGTCGCGCGCAGTCATGGTGACGTATCTCGTGTTCTGTATCGGCTGTCGGTCGCGGGCCCGTGTGGTCGGTCGGTTCGGACCGCCGGATCCGGGCCCCCACAGTAAGGATGCTCTCGCACGCTCCATGGTTCGGAAACGGTGCGGGACCTCACACCGCCGCTGTTCAACTCCAACAGACCCGCAACCCCTTGCCACGGGCCAACAATGCCCGGCACGCGCAGGTCAGCCCACCCGCGGGTGGATCCCTGCGTAACCCGTCACCGACTCGAATCCCTTGGCCAGTCCGAGCAATTCCCGCTCCCCGCGGTGCCGCCCGACGAACTGCACACCGATCGGCGTCCCGGCCGCGGTGAACCCGGCGGGCATGGAGATCGCCGGGTGACCGGTGACCGTCACATGGCAGGCCGCCCGCATCCAGCCGAGGTAGTCGGCCTGCGGCACACCCGCGACCACTACCGGATACTGCACGCCGGCGTCGAACGCCCGCACCGGGGACACCGGCAGCAGCAACCCGTCGAAGCGTTCCAGGAACTCCCGCATCCGGTGGAACAGCACCGTCCGCTGCACCGCAGCGCGGCCGACCTGCGGCCCGGTCAACTCCCTGCCCTGCAACATGTTCGCGTACAGGCTGGGCCGGATGGTGGACGCGTGCTGGTCCAGGAAAGCGCCGAGAGTGGCCTCGAACTGCCACGCCCGCAGCGTCCGGAAGCACTCGTCGGCACCGCTGAAATCCGGGCAGGCCTGCTCGACGACCGCCCCGGCCCCTTCACACAGGAGCGCCGCGGATCGCACCATTCCGGCGATCTCGTCCTCGATCTCGATCGCGCCGCCGAGATCCGGCGAGAAGGCGATCCGCCGTCCTGCCAATCCGCCGTCCGGCACGTCCGCGAAGGTCGAACCGGGTTCCTCCAGGGACAGCGGCGAGCGGCGGTCGGGGCCGGCCATCACCGACAGCAGCAGCGCCACGTCGTCAACGGTCCGCGCCATGGGTCCCTGGACCGACAGCCCCATCAAGCCGTCGGCCGCTGGGTACGCCGGCACCCGCCCGGCTGACGGCCGCAGCCCCACCACGTTGCAGTACCCGGCCGGCAACCGGAGCGAGCCGCCCATGTCGTTGCCGTCGGCCAGCGGGTGCATCCCGGTGGCCAGCGCCGCCGCGGCGCCGCCGGAGGATCCGCCGGCCGTCACCGACAGGTCGTACGGGTTCCGGGTGACTCCGAAGACGTCGTTGAAGGTGTGCCCGCCGGCCGCGAACTCGGGAAGGTTGGTCTTGCCCACGGTGATCACTCCGGCGGCCCGCATTCGCTCGATCACCAGGTCGTCGGTGTCCGGCACGAGATGGGCGTGCGCCAGCGACCCGAAGGTGGTGCGGATCCCCTCAGTGAGGTGGTTGTCCTTGTGCGCCACCGGAAGCCCGTGCAACGCGCCGGCAAACTCGCCGCGCGCGGCGGCGTCGTCCTGCCGGGCCGCCTGGTCGAGGGCGCGCTCCGCGGTCAGCGTGACGATCGCGTTCACCGCCGGGTTCACCGCCGCGATCCGCTCCAGGTGCGCGGTGACGACCTCGCGGGCGCTCACCTGCTTGTCCCGCAGCATCCGGGACAGCGCGGTGGCCGAGCGGTAGTACAGCTCCTGGGTCATCAGCCACCTTCCGCTCGGGGTGAGCGCCGACCGCGGTCCAGTGCAAACGCCACCTGCGCGTCACCCATCCTGCTGGATGAGCAACGCGCAGGCGCGGAATGCGGTCCGGCGGCTCAGGTCGACGCGGGCTCCGGATCAAGGCTGGGCTCGACCACCCGATCCGGCGCGACCGGCCGGTTCCGGACGAACAGCACCGCGACCGCGGCCAGCACGATGACCACCAGGGGCACCACCATCGTCGGGCGCATCGCGTCGGTGAACGCGGTGGCGAACGCCTGCTGCGCGGCCGCGTGGATCTGCTCGGCGACCGGGCCGGGCACCGAGTCCGGCACCGCGGCGGCCGCCTGACCTGCACCGACCTCGAGGCCGCCCGAACCCGCGGTCGACATCCCGGCCAGGAACGGCTCCCTGGCCCCGGCAGGCAACCCGGCCGCGGCAGCCTCGGCCTGCATCCGCATGGCGTCGGTCAGCCTGTTCGCCAGCAGCGCGCCGAGCACGGCGGTGGCCAGTACGGCGCCGAATTCCTGCAGGGTGTCCAGCACACCGGCACCCACCCCCGCCCTGGCCGGCGGCATGTCCCTGGTGGCCAGCCCGAACACCGGCGTCCAGACGCAGCCGAGGCCGATGCCTGCGGCGACCAACCCGGGCACGAACGCCCACTGACCGGAGTCCGGCTCGGCCACCGCGATCACATAGAGGATGCCGGCGGCGAACAGTAGCAGCCCGCCGAACAGCACCCACTTCATGCTGATCTTGCCGGACCCGCTCAGCCCACCGACGATGCCGGAGGTGAACATCATCGCGACGGACTGCGTGCCCATCACCAGGCCGGCGGCCACCGCGGACAGACCCAGCACCGACTGGTAGTAGATCGTCATCGGCAGGAAGATCCCGACCATCGCGAACCCCATGGCCAGCAGCACCAGCGTCATGATCGTGAAGGACCGATCGGCGAAGATCGCGAACGGCAGCAGCGGCTCACCCTGCTGAGTGCGCGCCTGGCGCCACAGGAACAGGCCGAGGAACACCAAGCCCACCGCGATGATCATTCCGATGGTGACGAATCCGACCACCGTCCCCCAGTCGTAGCGCTGGCCCTCGATCAGGCCGAAGACCACACCCAGCAGTCCGACGGTCAGCAATGCCACCCCGAGCAGGTCGAGCTTGTGACGGACCCCTGGCCGCACGTCGGGCATGAACGCGAACGCCAGCGCGATCGCGACGATGCCGATCGGCACATTCAGGAAGAAGATCCATCGCCAGCCGAAGTTGGTCACCAGGAAACCGCCCAGCGTGGGCCCGAGCAGCACGCCGAGGCCGGACATGATGCCGATCGCCGCGAACGCGGGTCCGCGCCTCTCCGACGGCAGGATCGAGGTGATGATCGCCAGCCCCTGCGGCGCCAGCAGCGCGGCACCAAGGCCCTGCAGGGCGCGGAAGGCGATCAGCTGCCCGGGCGTCTGGGACAGCCCGGAGGCCAGGCTGGCCGCGGTGAAAATGGTCAGGCCGACGAGGAAAAGCCTTCGTGGGCCGTGGATGTCGCCGAGCCGGCCGGCGGTGATCAACAGCACCGTGTAGACCAGCGAGTAGGCCGAACCCACCCACAGCACGGTTTCCAGGGTGGCGTCCAGGTCGGTGACCAGGTCCGGGATGGCGATGTTGACGATGGTGATGTCCAGCAGGGTCATGAACAGACCGAGGCAGAACACCGTGATGACGAGGGTGGGCCGGACCGGGCGGTGGCCGTGGACGGCGACCCCGGTGGCGGTGACGTTCTGTGGCACGCTCGGCGAGCCGGTGCTGGTCCCGGCTGTGACGCCCGCTGTGGTGCTCACTGCGCGGGCGGGCTGTACGGATTCAGGCATGGGAAACTCTCCTGGCACGGTGGTTTCGGTGGATGGTCGCGCCGGCATCCCTGCCCTGAAGGGCGGGGCCGGTCATCTCCGCAATTGCGGTGCGGCGCTCGGCTTCGCGCCGGCGCCGGGTCGGGGGTGTGTTCGCAGCACGCTCCCGGCCCTACTTATTTGCTGCTCGGTCCGGTTACGGGTCCGGTGCACGTGCGTCGGTCCGCGGGATGCCGGGGAACGATCCCAACTGGTCTTCCATCCCCTGCGCCCAGGCCCGGATCTGCTCGGCGTCCCAGGTCAGCGCGCCGGAATCGATGTCGTCCAGCAGGTGGCGCACCCAGGCCAACTCGGCCTCGACCATCGCCAGCTTGTACTCGTCCTCGAGGGCGAAAAGCCTTGGCAGTTTGAATCTCTCGGCCAGGTCGGCGGCCTCGGAGCGGAGCGCGGCGAGTTGCTTGCCCAGGGCCAGCGCCCGGACGTTGAGGTTGGCGCGCACCTCGCCCGTCGAGAGCATGGGCAGAAAGGACAGGGCCGCCGGAAACTCCGGAAACTCGTTTCGGACGTAGCGCAACATGTCGGTCAACCAGGAGGCCGCGGTCTCCCGACCCTCCTCGGTCAGCCGGTACACGGTCCGTTCCGGGCGGCGGCCCTCCCGCTCGACCTCGGAGGGTTCGACCAGACCGGCCTTGACCAGCCGTTCGACCGCCGGGTAGAGCGAGCCACGCTGCACCCGGACCACCTGGTCCTTGCCGCGCCACTGCATGATCCGCTGCATCTCGTAGGGATGCATCGGCGCCTCGGCGAGCAGCACCAACACCATCAGGGTCAGCGGTGTCGGCTTCAGTGTGGATGACCTGGGGGCGGCCGGCCGAGAGGCTGGCGCGCGACGCCTGGTGGGCGGGCTCACCGCCTCCATTGACTCGTCCTGATTAGTCATGCCATGACTATCCACCACTACGCGAATGACGTCAATCCCTATATTTCTGACGTCATTGTGGTGTCACGTTGGTCGGACCGCCAGCACGACTCAGCCGTGCCGCACCACGTCCGCCAGCGCCGCCGCCCGCTCGCTGGTGAACACGTCCTCCAGCGGCAGCAACCGCCCGTCCGGCCCGGCCAGCGGTACGCGCCAGTTCGGGTACTCGTCGATCGTGCCCGGCTGGTTCTGCGTCCGCCGGTCGCCGACCAGGTCCGACAGCGCGACGCAGATCAGCTTCGACGGCGTCCAGGTCAGGTACCGGTGCAGGGCCAGCACGGTGGCCTGCACATCGGCATCCGCCGCATCCGGGTCGTCCGGATCCAGCGCGGCGCCCGCGGCCGCGGCCACCACCGGTGCCAACGCACCCCGCCGACGCAACTCCTCCAGCCAGGCCGCCCGCTCGGCCTCGTCGGCGGCGAGTTCCTCGTCCAGCGCCCGGGTGAGCAGGCCGAGGGTGTCCCGGAGCCGCACGTGATCGCCGGCCAGGTAGCCGGCGGTCGGCGGCAGATCGTGGGTGGTCACCGACGCCAGGCAGTACTCCCGCCACCACTCCGGCCGCAAGGGCGCACCCGAGCCGTGGAACTCGAACTCGAACCACAGGATCGAGGTGCCCAGGATGCCCCGTTCCCGCAGGTAGTCACGGACCCAGGGTTCGACGGTGCCAAGATCCTCACCGACGACCACGGCCCGCGCCCGGACCGCCTCCAGCGCCAGGATGCCGACCAGCGCCTCGTGGTCGTAGCGGATGTAGGTGCCCTGCGTCGGGCCGTTCCCGGCCGGGATCCACCACAGCCGGAACAGCCCGATGATGTGGTCGACCCGCACCCCGCCGGCCGAGCGCAGCACGGTCGAGACCATGTCACGGAACGGGGCGTACGCCAGGTCCGCCAACCGGTCGGGCCGCCACGGCGGCTGACTCCAGTCCTGCCCGTTCTGATTGAACGCGTCCGGCGGGGCCCCCACCCTGATGCCGCGGGCGAAGACGTCCTGCAGCGCCCACGAGTCGGAGCCGGAGGGATGCACGCCGACCGCGAGGTCGTGCATCACGCCCAACGACATGCCCGCCCTGAGCGCCGACGCTTGCGCACCGGCGAGCTGCTCGTCCAGCACCCATTGCAGCCAGCGGTGGAAATCCACCGCATCGGGATTCGCGGCGACGAATTCGGCCACCGCCGACGACATCGGATGACGCAGTTCCTCCGGCCAGTCATGCCAGTCCGTGCCGTGTTCCTCGGCCAGCGCGCACCACGTTGCGTAGTCCTCGAGCCCCTGACCTTCCCGTTCCCGGTAGGCGCGGTAGGCGATCTCCCGGCCGGCGGACCGCGGCACCACGTACACGAGTCGCAGAGCCGCCCGCTTGGCCGCCCAGGCGGCGTCCCGGTCGATCCAGTCCAGCGTGTCCAGGTCCTGGTGGATCTTCTTCCGCAACCCGTCCACGGTGCGGCGAGCGGCGCCGTCGAGGTCGGCGTACTCGCTGATCCGCTCGACCCGCAGGTACAGCGGGTTCTGGAACCGGCGGGTCGTCGGCAGATAGGGCGAGGGCTCCATCGCCGCCACCGGTTCGGCGGCGTGCAACGGGTTCACCAGCACGAATCCCGCTCCGTGTTCGGCGCCGGCCCACACGGCGAGGTCGGCGAGGTCGGCGAGGTCGCCAACCCCCCAGGACTGCGCCGACCGGACGCTGTACACCTGGGTGGCCACGCCCCACGCGCGCCGGCCGGCCATCCGGTCGGGAAATCCGACCGACGACGGGGTGACGATCAGCGCCGCCGATGCCTCCTCGCCCGCGGACCAGGCACGCAGCGTGTGGTAGCCCAGCGGGAGGTCGCCGGGGATCTGGAACGTCGCCTGACCCATCAGCCGGCCGTCCAGCTCTCTCGGTGCCGACCAGTTCTCCAGCTGACGCAGGCTGGACCGAACGCCGCCACCCTCCAAGTCGATCCACACCGAGACCGGCTCGCCGTGCCGGACGGTCACATCGACCGACGGTGCCCAGCCGTGCCGGATCACCAGGGTGGTCGGCAGCATCCGCCGCCAGGCGGCGTCATGGTGATCGGCCAGCGCCCGCTGAGCGGCCTCCGGCGTGGAGGCGTCCACCTCGAGCGCGGCGAGCACTTTGATGATCGTGTCGGCGGCCACTTCGACGTGCAGGCCCTGCCAGTCCCAGAACTCGATGGCGATCCCGTACACCTCGGCCAGTTCGCGCAGCGCTGGATCCAGGTCCGTCAAGAGTCCGTCCTCGCATTCGCTCGGTGCCGGCCGACAGACGACCGTGGCACTCGGCTCACAGGCTAAGGGGTGCGGTGTCAAACGGAGCACGCCTGCCCGACGAAAGCCACGTCACAACCACCTCGGGGCCACCCACCCACCCGGCACGGCGTCTACCCCTCGTGCCCGTGACGATCACGGCCGCTCGCCGGCAACCACGACATCCTGCACCAGCGCCCGACGAAGGGGGCAGACCGACCATGGCCACCACCATCGAACGACTGATCAACGCCGGCCTGCTCCGGTTCCGGCTGCGCAGTCGGGCCGCGCTCGCGCGCGCCGTCCGGCTGACCGGCGCGGCCGTTGCCGCGTTCATGGTGGCGCAGGTGCTCTTTCCGCAGACGCTGCCCATCCTCGCGCCGCTGACCGCCCTGCTGGTCGTGGAGGTCACCCTCAAGGACATCGTCACCAGCGGCGTGCAGCGGGTGGCCAGTGTCACCGCCGGGGTGCTGCTGGCCGTGGCCTTCTCCGCAGTGGTCGGGCTGTCCTGGTGGAGCCTGGGCGCTCTCGTCGCGGTGTCGATCATGATCGGCCAACTGCTCCGGCTCGGACCGCACATGCTCGAGGTCCCGATCAGCGCGATGCTGGTGCTGGCCGTCGGCGGCGCCGAAGCGGCCGCGACCGACCGCATCATGGAGACCCTGATCGGCGCGGCCGTCGGAGTAGCGGTGAACGTCATCTTCCCGCCGGCCATCCGCGCCGGCACCGCCGCCGGCTCGGTGCACCGGTTCGCCTCGGAACTGTCCAGGCTGCTGAGCACCGCGGCCGGCGAGCTCCGCGATCCGATCACCATGGCCCAGGCCGCCCGGTGGATGGACGACGCCCGCGACCTGAGCCGGCACGTGCCGCGGATCGACAAAGCGGTGCAGGACGCCGAGCAGAGCCGCCGGCTGAACCCGCGCGCGCTGGTCGTTCCTGACACCAGCTCAACCCTGCGCGCCGACCTGGATGCCCTGGAACACACCACCGTCGCGGTGCGCAGCATGTTCCGCTCGATCCTGGACGGCGTCCGGGACGACCCGACGCCCGATCCCAGCCGCGGCGAGGACCTCCGACTGGTCTTCTCCGCACTCCTGGAAGACGTGGCCGCTGCGGTGCACGCGTTCGGCGATCTCGCCCTTGCCGAGGGCACCGACCGCATCGACGCCCGCGAGAAGGCACTGGGCACCGCCCTGGACCGCCTCCGCGAGGCCAGGGACCGGATCGACGACCTGCAGCTGATCGACGCCGGCCCCGACGACGGCGGGTGGGAGCTCAGCACACCGGTCCAGCAGACAGTGGAACGCGTGCTGCGCGACCTCGACCCGCAGGAGCAGGCGCACCGGCGCAAGGCCCCGGCGATTCCGACCCCGCGGGTCGACCCGCTGGAGGTCATCAAGTCGGCCCAGCAGCTGTGGCGGGCGAACGCCAAACCGGCCTCGCCGACTGGCCGTCCGACTCCGCGACGCACGGATCGTCGTACCGCGGACCGCCGGGAAATTCCGGCGGACCTGACCGGTCCGCACCGGCTCCCCCGGGCCTCTCGCGGCGGTGCGTCTCCCTCCGGCTCCAGGGACGGCGGGGCCGCCCGGACAGCCCAGCGCCGCGCGGCCCCGCGGCGCTGATCGCTGACGGCCGCCGGCTTCCGGCCGCCGGCTCGCCCGAGGGTTACGGCGTCGTCGATTCCCAGAGGTCGGCTTCACCTTGCTCATTCGGCCGGTATTTCGCGGCGGCTCCCGTCTCGTTGACGTAGCGCGAGCGGATCACGCCGCCCGACCGGTCGAACAGGTCCCGCATGTAGTCCAGTTTTTCGTCGTCCGTCTTCAGCGCCTTGGCTTCTCCGGACGCCCTGAGCACCTTGTACTGTGCGAGCAGCCAGGCGGTGAACTTCTCCTGCACTTTCTTGGTTTTCGGGACGTCGGAGACCTTGCGGGCGACGCCGTTGTTCGTCCGGAAGGTCTCGGTGGCGATGTGCATTTCCCCCCGGGTGCTGCGGATGCTCGAATTGAACAGTCCCGCCCAGGCATCCCCGGCCTGCTGGATGCCGCCGACGTAACAGCCCCAGAATTCGACCTGGGCCCCCGGTGCCATGGCATCGCGGATGGCTTTCCCCTCCGGCTTCGCCATGTATGCCTTGACCTCGTCGGGTGAGAGATAGCGCCATTTCTTCTCGGAGCCCGGCGTCATCCCCACGCCGCCGATCGACCGCTGCCCGTGACCGATGATCCGGACCGCGCTGAGTTTGATGCCCTTGGCCGACAACGCGCTCGCATACGCCGCGATTTCCTCGATATTGGCGACCTCCTTGAATGCCTGGCCCTTCAGCGTCGTCCGGACGTATTGGGCCATACCCTTGGTGTATTCGTCGCCGGGTTTGCGCAGAATGAAGATGACGTCCTGGGTGGCCGACTGCGCCTTGCCCGGTGGGGTGGTCCTGACGTCGTCGCGCTGGACGATGGTCGCGTTTGCCAGCGCGGCGCTGACGGCGACGTTGCCCGCACCGCGCTGCAGCTCGAGGATGGTCGCCGGGTGCAGTGGCCGGGCCTCGCGCACGGCGCCGGACACCGGACGCGTCGCGTCATCCGGGGCACGGCGAACCGGCGGTGCACTGTCGGTTCGTGACGCCATCCGCATCCGCCCAGCGTCCCACCGGACCGACAGAGCGGCCAAGACCTTTGCCGGGCCGCTCCTCGCCAGGAGCGCGCCGACCCGAGCCCGCGCTCAGAGGTGCCGCTGCCACCCGACGACCTCGGCGATCACCTCATAGCCCAGGGTCTCGTTCACCCCGATCATGTACGCATTGGACGCGGCATTCCAGGTTTCCAGTCGCTCCAGGTTGGGTTCGGCGTCGCGAAGCCAGCGGAGCATTTCGGCTTTCAGCAACAGGCCGAGGCGACGGCCGCGGTGCTCGCGGACGACGCTGGTGTCGAATTGCGTGGCATGCCACGGTCGTTGCCCGTCGACGCCGACATAGGTGTGACCGGCCAATTCACCGGTGGCTCGTTCGCGGGCGACCACCCGATACAACCGGCGGTGGTGGGCCAGTTGCGCGCTCTCGAAGGCCTCGACCCGGTCCGGGGTGAAGACCATGTCCTCGATGTCCAGATCGTCGGTCGGGGCGTCGTTGATGGCACCCGCCATGGCCGCGATGTCCGCCAGCATCTCGGCGGGAGTCCGGCCGGCCAAGCGGACGATGTCGTACCCGCCCGCATGCCGGCGGGCCGCGGAGGCGAGTGACGCCAACCCGGTCTCGTCGACGGACAGCAGGTTCTGCGTTCGCTTCACCTCGTGGCTGGCCCGATCCATGCCCATGGATTTGGCGAATTCGACGCCCGCCGTGCCGTCCCAGCAATTGACCACCACCAGGGTCCTGCCCTGCGCCCCGGCCAGCTCGACGGCGGTATCGAACAATCGCGCGCCGAGACCCCGCCGCCGGATCGCGGGATGCACGGTCACCCGCACCATCGCCAGGTGGGTGTTGTCCCGGTGCGGCAGCTCCACTTCGAGAACAGCCGTCACAGGGCCGGAACCGAGGGCGGCATCGGGGCCTGCCAGGTGGTCCGTCGGCACGACGTCCCGACCGTCGGGAAGGCCGCGGACCACCGCGATCGCTGCTGGGTCGCCGTCGAAACCGTGCCGGACCTCGGTGACGAAATCGCCGGCCGTCAGGCTCAGTTGGTGGGGGCTGTCCACCTGCCTGGACGATTCGAGGACCGCCACGGCGCCGGCGACGTCGCGGTCGGTCAATCGCTCGGGGTCGAGCCAGTGGAGCTGCATGCGCCCCAGCGAATCACCGGTCCCGGGTCGCCGCACCCGAATTACGCCGACGAATCCAATTCGACCGCCACGGCCGGGAATCCCCGCGACACCGAATGTCGATGACCATCGCGGTGGGCGTCTCGGCGCGGGCATGCCCGGCAGGCAGGCATCCCCGCGCCCGGACGGCCGAATCAGGCGCCCCGGCCGGTGCGCAGATTCTGTGAGATGTAACGGAACAGCGGATCGGTCATCGCCTTCTGCGAATTCAGGCCGTACCCCTCACCCGGGACATCCTTCGTGTAATTCCGGGCATACCAATCCTCGACGATCGAGGCCTGCGGCTCCAGCTTGTATGTCGAGTAGTTTTTCCCCGGCGTGTAGGTGTAATCCTCGCCGAACACCTTGGTCATCCCGGAGGTGATGAAGCTGAGGTTCGACCCGTGGGTCAGCTGCCAGGCGTGCACCATCTCGTGGATGAACGCCTCGCCGTACACCCGCTTGCGTTTCCTGCGGTCGCTGTAAATCCATTCCTTCATGGTCAGCACGTTCGGGTAACCCTCGGGACCGAGATTCAGGGTGATGACACCGTCGAATCTCGGAAACGTGAAGGGCCGATCGCCCGCACCGATGGTGTCGGCGATCCGGAGCTTGTCCCGCGGCGGGGTGGCCGGGCCGAACACCAGTTGGGCCAACGCGTATTCGTCGGGCCGGACGTCCCGGCTGTCGTGCCCGATGGCGGCGAATTTACCGAAACATCACCCGGCGCGGTACGGAGGTCCGTGCAACAGCCGACGGATGGGTCAGCGCACCGCGCGCTCGGTTTCGGCACGCGGTGGTGCGTCGACGATTTCCCAGTTGCCGCCGTCGATTTCCAGGCTCTCCGGGAGGATGTCCCGTTCGATCGTGGTGGCCAACGGCTTCTCGACCACGAAGAACAGCAGGATCAATCCCACGACGACGAGCGGCACCATGTACAAGAACACCGGGGTGAGGGCGTCGTTGTAGGCGCCGACGATGACGTCGTGCAGCGCCTGCGGCAGGTCGCGTACCACCGCCGGGGTCAGCGAGTTGTTGCCGCCTTCCGCGGACGTTCCGCCGGACGGCAGCCGCTCGCCGAGCAGCTGGGTGAGCTTGGCGACGAACAGGCTGCCGACGATCGCGGACCCGAGCGAGGCGCCGATCTGCCGGAAGTAGTTGTTCGACGCGGTCGCCGTGCCGACCTCGGTGACTGGGAAGGTGTTCTGCACGATCAGGATCAGGATCTGCATGCTCATGCCGAGCCCGAGCCCCATGATCGCCAGGTAACCGCAGATGATCCAGACCGCCAGCGTCGGCGTCATGGTCGACAGCAGGAACAGCGAAATACCGACCAGCACCATGCCGGTGATCGGGAACCACTTGTAGCGGCCGGTCTTGCTGACCAGTTGCCCGGACACGATCGAGGTGATCAGCAACGCCGCCATCAGCGGGATGATCAACAACCCGGCCTGGGTGGCGTTCGCGCCGGTGACCATCTGCAGGTAGGTCGGCAGGTAGGCCAACGCACCGAACATCGCGACGCCGATGATGAGCCCGACGACGGTGGTGAGGTTGAAGTTGCGCTGCCGGAACAGGTGCAGCGGCATGATCGGTTCGGCGGCGCGCCGCTCGACGACAACGAAGCTGATGCCGGCGACGATCGCGCCCAGGATCAGGCCGATGATGACCGGCGAATTCCAGTCGTAGGTGTTGCCGCCCCAGGTCGTCATCAGCACCAGACAGGTGGATGCGACGGCCAGCAGGGAAATACCGGCGACGTCGATACTCGGATTGCGGTTGGTGTTCTTGGGCAGCCGCAGGAAGAACGCGGCCGAGGTGATGGCCAGGATCCCCAGCGGGATGTTCATCCAGAACGCCCAGCGCCAACCGATGCTGTCGGTGAACCAGCCGCCGAGCAGCGGTCCGGCGACCGAGGAGATGGCGAAGACGCCGCCCATGATGCCCATGTACTTTCCGCGCTGCCGGGCCGGAACGACGTCCGCGATGATGGCCTGCGCCAGGATGAGCAGACCGCCGCCGCCAAGACCCTGAACCGCCCGACCGGCGATCAGCCAGGTCATGTTGTGCGCGAGGCCGCCGATGACCGAACCCACCATGAAGATGGCGATGGCCGTGATGAAGAGCCCCTTGCGACCGATGAGGTCGCCGAGCTTTCCGTACACGGGAAGGGTGATCGTGGAAGCGAGGATGTAGGCCGTGGTGACCCACAGCATGTGATTGACGCCGTCGAGCTCGCCGACAATCGTCGGCAGCGCGGTACTGAAGATCATCTGGTCCAGCGATGCGAGCAGCATCGTCACCATCAGGCCGGCAAAGACCAGCAGGATGTGGCGTCGGGTGGCGGCGACCGCTTCATCGTCGGCATCATCAACCAGGGCCGCCTCGGCGGGGGTGGGCTGTTCTGTCATGTGAGTTTCTCGATTGTCTCTCGTACGAGCGCGACCGCCCGTTGTTCCAATTCGATCAAGGAAAGGTCCTCGTCGGTCGTCGTCCATTGCTTGGTCGCGGCGCGAATCCCGCCGGCGCAGGTCATGAACATGGTTTCCGCAACAGCGTCCGACACCGACCTCTCGTCGGACGCCCCGCCGTGCTGGACAAGCAGATCGCCCGTCGCGGCGGTGAACTGCTCAGTCATCCGCGCCATCCGGGTCATCAACCGTTCCAGCAACTCCGGATGTTGGCGGACCACCTGCATGCGTGCCTCGCGGAACGATGGCGCGTCGATCGACGGGCCCAGCACCGCTATCAGCAACCCGATCAGCGACTCCACCAGGTCCGACTGCGCGTAGCGGACGCGATGGGCCGCCAGGATCTCGTCGTTGATGTCGGGTGGTAGGACGCCGAGAATCGCGTCCTCCTTGCTGTCGAAGTAATTGAAAAAGGTGCGAGGCGACACGTCGGCGCGGGCGCTGATCGCGTCGATGGTCACCTTGTCCAGCCCGTCGCGCAGCGCCAGCCCGATCGCGGCCTCCTCCAGCCGGCGTCGGGTTCTCTCTCGCTTGCGTTCGCGCAGGCCGATCTCGGTCGTCACGGGAACTATTCTTGCACACACTGCAAATCTGCACAAGTGCAGATTTTGGTCAGCCCGTGAGGGCGGTCACCATCTCGCCGCACCCACTGGGATTCGATTCCGCAACTGCGACTGGTCGTGCACCGATGTGATGATGCTAAGTGTCTTGAGGGCCTCACGGGCGTCGATCCAGAATCGGCGGCCGGTGCTCACATGACGGTAGAAGTCGTCGATGAGCAGACCGTGCGACGCGCCCCAGTAGGCCTTTTCGCCCGACCTGCGCTGCTGCTCGACAACGAGCTCTTCGGTGCCGTCCGGATGGATGACCGTGAGATCGGTGTGGAGTCTGAGGGTAGCTTCCCCGCGAGTAGTTCGATGGTGATGGGCTCGTTTCCGGTTTGGGTGTTGGTCGCAAAGAATATCGACCGCTGGTCATCAGCGTGTGTCAGGACAATGCTTGCGGTGTCCTCGACCTCGATCGGTTCCGGTAGCAGCAGGGTCGACGCGGTTCCTCGAACGTCGTGGACGTCACCCAGGTACCACTGGAGAAGATCGAGCGTGTGGATGGCCTGGTTGATCAGCACACCACCGCCGGCCGTGGCCCAGCGTCCGCGCCATTCCCTGCGCTGGTAGTACGTCGCGTCTCTCGACCAGATGACCGACGCCAGAGCGGAATGCACCGTCCCGAACCGGTGAGAGTCAATGATCTCCCGCAGACGTTGCGACATGGCGTTGTAGCGGTTCTGGAAACACACCCCGACAAAGGCCGAGCTCCGGTCCGCGGCTTCGATGATGGCAGCCGCGTCGGCCAACGTCGTTGCCAACGGCTTTTCCAAGAGCACATTGATGTTCTGTTCCAGACACCGAATGGCCATTTCGGCATGGAGGTGATGCGGGGTGCAAATATGAACGACGTCTGGTCGCTGGGCGACGAGCATCGTCTGGTAGTCGGAATAGCCCTGGCATGTATAGGCGGTGGATGCGGCGGCGAGCCGGCCTGGATCGGTATCGGACACGGCGGTCAGCACCACGTTGGGGTTGCCTGCTATTGCGGTGAAGTGCTCCGCCGAGATGGCACCGCACCCGATGACGGCACCGGTGATGGGTTGCTGGTTTGTCATGTGTTACTGGGGTCCGAGTTCCAGGTTGGTGACGGCCCAGTCGTAGGCGATCTGATGGCATTCCTTCAGCGGGACT